>ENA-UOJP01000058-UOJP01000058.1-human-gut-metagenome-genome-assembly--contig:-C102-NODE-58-length-248220-cov-173.355650_pt1 | contig 248220 bp, 257 predicted proteins | sample MGYA00242353_ERZ723900 | MGnify/ENA metagenome assembly ERZ723900 | reverse complement strand
TAATCACTTGCCAAAGTGATTATTATCAAGCCCCTATTATGGGCGCACTGAAGGTATAGAAACTCCCGTCCTCCGTTATCACGGACATATTGGTTTCGTTCGGGAAGTTCCTCACGGTCGCCTTCACGCGGATAACGTTCTCTGCTCCGTCGGCTTTGCCCGCAATCAGGTCGGGCGAGCCTAAATCGACGTAGCGAACCTCCGAGGGGAAGATGACGTGGACGGTCTTGTCGTAGGTCACTTCCAAGCCGTGCGGAGGAACCATGCGGTCGAAGGTCAGCTTCTTTGTCAGCCCGTGATACAGGTCGCCGTCCGCCTCCTTCTGCGGATAGACCTCCTTTGTCAAGGTCGGGTGTTGGCTTTGCCTTCCTCCTCCTTGCGAGGCATAGTCAAGCGAGCTTGCCTCTGCTCTCGCTTCGTTCGTCGGTTCACTTCCGTTGTCCGTTCCAACGGTTACGTTCTCCTGCGCGTTGGCAGTTGCGATGCCCATAGCGAGGGCAAACATGATGATTACTTTTTTCATTCTACTTTGGATTTTAGTGGTAAATAAAATTTGGTTGTTGTTTCTGTTAGTCGTTGATTGTTATTGTTTTCAATCTCTGTCCTGATAGAGCATGACCTTGTACCCGGCTTTCAGATGTACCTTGACAGTACGCATCTTCTTGGCGATATACTGGCTCGTGCCTTGTATCAGCCCCTTGCCCAAATCGGAGGCGAGCTGCGCCCCTGCGTTGGTGGAGATATTGATGTTGCTGCCCAGCGAGCCGCCCATGTTGGCGGCAACCTCCCTGACGGCGTTCATTTCCATCGAATTGGGAATGAAGATACCGGGCTGCCCGTCTGTGTCATACACCGCCAGTTCCACTGGTATGATCGTACCTGCGTACTCCAGCGAAGTAATTTCAATATCGAGCCGTTCGCCCTGAATCTTTGCCGTGCCTACCACCACCGCATTACGGGGGATAATTTTGTCCGCCACCGCCATTGGCTCCAGCAGCCGGAGTTTGACAGCTTGCCCGTCCGTCACACTCTGCGCCCCATAGATGCACGCCGAAATGGTGTTTTTGTCCGATACGGTCGTGATCCCCACTACCGTATTGAAACTGCGGTTACGCTCCTGCGAGAAGGAGGCGACAAACTCAGCGTTGCTCATCGGCTGTGAGAGCGAGGACACCACCTGATGCGTTACCTGCCTGACAGGTGTTGCCGTGTTCTTTCCGGCTTTCTGCACGGGGTAAGGCTCTGCCGCCTGTCCAACAGGTGGCTGTGTGCCGTTCTGCCCGCCCATGTACTTCGCCGCCAGCTCGTAGGACTTCTCCATGAGTGCCACTTGGTCATCCATAGCGGACGCCTTGCCCTTCTCGCTTTCAAGTTCCGATTCCAGCGAGGAAATGCGTTCCAACAGTTCGTCCATCTCCGCGTTGTCGTTCTTCGGCTGCTCGTAGAAGTTGCCGAGCGTGGCATTGAGGTCGCGGTAGGCGGCTGCGGAGGATTGGATGGTTTTCGGAGCGGATGATGTTGCTGTTGCATCTTCCGCATTTCCGGGATTGGCAAGGTCGAAGTCCCTGCCGCCGTCCGCTTCCGCCACCTCGCGGTCGAACATATCGCCCAGCTCCTGCATGGCGCGGCTGCGGTTTTCCTGCCGTTCCTCCATCGCCCCCTGTTCGTAGGCTTTCACCTTGTCGCCGATGATCTGGCGGTTCGCCTTGTCCGCATCGGGCATCTCGATGTTGTAACCGCTTGTCCCCGGTTGCTGCTCCTTGTCGGAGGACGGGGCGAATATCAGCCACATCACCCCGATAAATACCAGCACCATAGCGGGCAGCACTATCATTTTCTGACGTTTCAGCCTTTGGGCTTCGGTCAGTGGCTTGCGCTCCTTGGCTTTGCCTTCCTCCTTCGCGCCTTGGCCATTCAAGCAGGCTTGATGGCTCTCGGCTTGGCGTCGGTTCTTCGGTTTCCCGTTGTCGGTAGCCGCCTTGTTCTCATTTTTGGGTTCATTCTTCGTCTGTTCCATACAAATAAGGTATTACATTATGATTGTTTTCCGGCTTCACGGACAGTTCCACCTGTCCGGCATGGTCTGTTACTATCCGGCTGCCGTCATTCCTGCCGATGTCATAGACGGCTTTTCCGAAGGTGTAGAGGGCAAGCACCGCGAAGGCGGCGAGCATCGCCAGCACGATGCGCCTGCGTGTCTTCGAGGGCAAACCGTCCAGATACTCTTTGAGCCTTGCCGCCAGCATTTTCTTTTTGTCGTGGAGCTTCCAATACGCACCCCAAAATGATTTTCTGATTTTCTTCATGTCCGGTTACCGTTTGATGGTTTGTAAATCCTTGTTCTCGATAATGGTGAATCCCTCGATGGTGAAACCGTTGGGATTGTCGTCCGAACGGGACGAGTTCAAGAGGCGGCACGTTGTCACGAGGCTGCGCTCGGTGACGTTGCTCTGCCTGATAATCTTCTGCGTGGCGTAGGTTGTCGCGCGATACGGATAGCCGTTGAAGTCGCACACCACGCTGTCCACCTTCAGCACTTGGTTGATGTTCCCGGCGATGATGCGGTTGTAGTACCCTTTCTCGGCGAAGTCCGAATAGTAGTTATATACACTTTTGTCCGCCAACAGCAGGGCGCGTTTCACATTATGCTCTATCGCGCTCTTTTCGGGTGAGAGCGTAAAGAACAGCTCGTGGAAGCGGCGCACGTGTTCCCTCGCCTCCGCCGGACGGTTCTGCGACAGGTCCTGCGAGAGAGCCAGCATCAGACTCTTGCCGTTGTCCAGCACGTAGATCTTCTCCCGTTGTTTCTCCGCGAAACGGTAGGAACTCCAGACGCTCCATACCGTTATCACGGCGCACAGCGAGAGGAAGACGATACCGAACAGGCGTATCTGCCTGAACGATGATTCGATGTTCTTGAGTGACTTGAATTCAATTTTCATTTGTTTGTCCTTTTCTTTTTTGTTGTCATTGGGTTATTTCAGCAGTCTTCCGGCACGTCCCATCACGTTGCCTGCCGTGGCTCCTGCCACGCTGCCCGCGAATCCGCCTGCCTTTCCTGCCATCTGGTTCACATTGCGCCCGTAACCGCCCATGCCTCCGGCTTGGATAATCCAGCCTGCCACCGTGGGGATGGTGAAGTAGCCGATTATGCCGATAATCATGAAGACTATATATACCCCGTCGCTCGAATCCAGCGAGAAGTTCGGGTCTGCCTGCATCCGTTCGATGTCGCTTTGCAGCATCAGCACCTGTATCTTCGCCAGTATGGTGCTGAACATATCCGACACGGGCAGCCACAGATAGACCTGTATGTAGCGGCATATCCACTGCGTGAGCGTGCTTTGGAAGCCGTCCCACACCGATATGGCGAAGGCTATCGGACCGAGTATCGCCAGCACCACGAGGAAGAACGTGCGGATGGTGTCTATCACGAGGGCGGCGGCTTGGAACATCAGTTCCAGTATCTCGCGGAAGAAGTCGCGGATGCCCTTCTTCATGTTGTACATCCCACGCTCGATATACATCCCCGCCATCGTCACCATGTCGCCGGGCGACCAGCCCAGCTCCTCCAGCTGTTTGTCAAACTCCTCGTTCGACACGAGGTAAGCGGTTTCGGGATTGCGCATCATCGCCTCGTATTCCAGCCTGTCCTTCTGTTGGCGGTAGGTATTCATGTCAAGCGTTTCCGCCTCCAGCATCTTTGCCGTGCCCTGCACGACGGGCGACATGATGCTGTTTATCGTGCCTAATACCACCGTCGGGAAGAACATGATGCACAAGCCTATCGCGAACGGACGGAGCATAGGGAACACGTCTATCGGTTCGGCTCTCGCCAGCGACTGCCACACCCGGTAGGCGACATAGAACAGTGCGCCCAGCCCGGCGATGCCTTTCGCCACGCCCGCCATGTCCCCGCATAGCGGCATCATTTGCTCGTAGAGCGAGCGCAGAATCTGATGAAGGTTGTCGAAATTCATAGGCTACCAGTATCTTTCGTTCATATTCCCGTACAGCCCCATGATGCGGTCGAGGTCGTTCTTCTTTTTCGCACGCAGGTAACTCACGGAGATGTTCTTGTTCGTGTAGTAGCTCACGAGGTTGCGGTAACGCTTCATCTTCGAGTGGCAGCGTTCCACCACGTCCATGCGCTCCTTGTCGGTCATGGAGAGCGTGGTGATGTTCACCACGTTCCTGAGTTCCGTCAACACTTCGTTGCTTTCCTCCAGCAGTTTCGTGTAGCCGAAAGCGATTGCGGAAAGCTCTTCGGGTCTGAAATTCCCGTCACGGAGCATCCGTTGGAAACTGTTCACATAGATGTCTGTGATGTCGCCCACCATCAGGATGGTCTGCTGCACCTTGCGGGCGTCCTTGACCAGATTGTTCACCGATTTGAGGGCATCGTAATACTTCTTGCCCTGCTGATAGATTTTCACCGTCTCCTGAAAGTTGCTCACCATGTTCGTGGCGGTCTTGGAGGTATGGATGATGTTTTTGGAGGCATTGATGATGCCCTGCGCTAGATTGCCCGGATCGCTTACGACCCACTGTGCGCTTGCCCTGCCCGCGAAAAGCAGGCACAGGCAGATAATCATTGTTATTCTTGTTCTCATGTTACTTTGGATTTTAGTGGTTGTTATTCTTCGGTCGGATGTCCCGGCTGCGGCTTCACCCGCACATAGTCCCCGTTTGGCGAGAAAGTCAGCACATCCGTGGCCTCGTTGTAGGACACGTCGATGCGGAAGCCGGTGTTCATGAACAGGTTGCCGTTCTCCTCCTGCAAGAGATAGGTTTCCGGCTTGAGCTTGCGGCGCAGACCGCTACGACGGAACACCGTCACTTTGTAGGCTTCGCCCTCCTTGTAGATAAGCACGTCAGGTTTTCCCTCCACGCTCTCCCAGTTCCCGCACAGCATGTCGCGGCGGTTGTCGGCCACGTCGCAGGATTGCAGCATCATGACCGCCAATCCGATAAGGCACTTGCTGACTTGCAGCATTTTCACTTTTGGTAAATTCATACGCGTTTTTCTTTTTTGGTTGATACATTCTGTTTTTTAGTTATTCCTTGTTTCTCCGCCTTTCGGCAAGCTGCCGGATGGCGGCTTCGATGTCGTCGCCCAGCTTCTCCGCCAGACGGTAAACCTCCACTTTTTCCGTTTCCTCGGTGGTGTACGCCAGATACTCTTCCGCGCTGACCTCCGTGGCATAGACCGCCGACTGCGTGCCGCCCAAGCCTATCCACACCTCCTTGTAGAGCCGTGAGGGGTTGTTCGCCATGTTGATGGAGAGTATCTGCGACTTCTCCTTCTCCGTCAGTCCGAGCAACGCCTGAATCTGGTCGAACTTGTTCATGTACTTGCGCTGGTCGAGCAGGATTTTACAGTCCGAGTTGTTGATGATGCTCTCCTTGACAACGGGTGAGGAAATGATGTCGTCCACCTCCTGCGTCACCACGATTGCCTCACCGAAATACTTGCGCACCGTCTTGTACATATAGCGCAGGTAGTCAGCCATATTTGCCGAAGAGAGAGCCTTCCAAGCCTCTTCCACGATAAGCTGCTTTCTCACACCTTTCAGACGCCGCATCTTGTTGATGAAGGCTTCCATGATGATGATGGTCACTACCGGGAACAGTTCGCGGTTGTCCTTGATGGAATCAATCTCGAAGACGATGAACCGTTTGCCCAGCAGGTCGATGTTCTCCGCCGAGTTGAGCAGGAAGTCGTAGCGTCCGCCCCGGTAATACTGCCGCATGGTGGTGAGCATATTGTCGATGTTGAAGTCGGACTTCTCCACCTTTATCTCACGTTCCGCCAGTTCGCGGCGGTAGTCGTCGCGCATATACTCGTAGAAAGTGTTGAACGAAGGGACGATGCTCCGGTCAGCCCTGATACGCTCGATATAGGCGTTCACCGCACTGCCCAGTTCGCCGCTCTCCGTCTTGGTCACTTTGTCGTCCTCCGACTTCCAGAGCGTCAGCAGCAATGTCTTGATGCTGTCCTTCTTCTCCACGTCGAACACGTAATCATCGGTGTAGAACGGGTTGAATGAAATCGGTTTCTCCTCCGTGTAGGTGAAGTACACGCCGTCCGCCCCGCTTGTCTTGCGCCGGATCATCTCGCACAAGCCCTGATAGGAGTTTCCTGTGTCCACCAATACCACGTGCGTACCCTGTTCGTAGTATTGCCTCACGAGGTGGTTCATGAAAAACGATTTGCCGCTTCCGCTGGGTCCCAACACGAACTTGTTGCGGTTGGTAGTGATGCCCCGCTTCATCGGCAGGTCGCTGATGTCGAGGTGCAGCGGTTTTCCCGTGAGCCTGTCCACCATCTTGATGCCGAAAGGCGAGAGCGAACTGCGGTAGTTGGTTTCCTCCGTGAAGAGGCATACCGCCTGTTCAATGAAGGTGTGGAAACTCTCCTCCGCCGGGAAGTCCGCCGCATTACCGGGCATCGCTGCCCAGTAGAGCGTCGGGCAGTCGATGGTGTTGTGGCGCGGCACGCACTCCATGCTTGCCAGCTGGCTGCCCACGTCATTCTTGATATGCTTCAGTTCTTCCAAGTCGTCGCTCCACGCCATGACGTTGAAGTGGGCGCGGACGGAGGTCAGCCCGTATGACCGGGCTTCGTTCAGGTACCGGTCAATCCACTCGCTGTTGATGCTGTTGCTCCTTGAATAGCGGGATAACGACTGCATATTCCTCGCGGACTTCTCGAACTTCTGCAAATTTTCTTCGCTGTTGTCGATAATCACATACTGGTTGTAGATGTGATTGCAGGAGAGCAGCAACCCCACGGGAGAGGCGAAGGAGAGGCGGCAGTCCGAGCGGTCGGTGGAAAGCTTCTCGTAGCGGATGTCAGTCGCCACCTTTCCGGGCAGGTCTTCCGCGTCGGAGAGGGTGTGCAGGCACAGGCGGTTGTCGCCGATGCGCATTTCCTTTGCCGAGAGGTCGATGTCTTGCAAGGTGGTGTTCCCCTCCGGCATGAGCGAGAAGTAACGCTCTATCAGCCCGGCGGACTTGTCCGTGCCGACTATCTCATCGGTGGAGAGGCGGCGCAACTTTACAAATCCGCTGTCGTTCATGATGCGCTCGAACTGTTCGGCGGCCTCCATGAACTTCCCGGCGGTTTCCTTGTCCAGCTCCTTCGGGATGATATGCCCCCGGCACAGTGTACTGAAGTTGCTCTGCATCCGGTTACGCTCCTTCGTCGTCTTGGTCAGGTAGAGATAGCAGGTGTGTTTCAGGTAGGGACGCTCGTTGAAATGACGCTCGAAACTTCGTGAGAGGAAGCTCATGTCGTCCTTGTGAAGCTCCGGCTGATAGCGTTCCTTGATGAACCAGTCCTGCTTATGGACGACGCAGAAGTCCGGCAGCACCTTGATTGCCTTGCACCAGCAGCCGTGTATCGCCTCGTACTCCGCGCCCGTCACGGTGTAAAGTTCCGGCAGTTCCACCTCGAAGGCCACCGTGATGTCGGCGTCTTTGGAGATGATGCAGCCATGCTCCACCGCCAGCAGGGGGAACTTGTTTTCCAGTGTTGTCATTTTGGATGTATTTCTCATATCGTTTCTTCCTTTCGTTGCCGTTTGAATAATCGGGTGATCCGCCGCCGGTTGATAAGGTATCGGGGATGGCTCCTTGCCGCTCCCAATTTCATCAGCCCGTGTTCGCCGTACCGGGCGTTCAGCGCGAAGGTCTGCCATACAAGGAGGGAGGACGATGCCGCGCCGAAGCCGATACATATCCACTGGTCGATACCGACCATGTAGAGGATGACGAACAGGACGAAGAGAGCCAGCAGACCTCCGCAGAAGATGAAGAGGTACTGAGCCTTCAAGCCCTTGAACTCTACCGGACGGCCGATACCCTTGTTTATCGGGTATTCAGCCATACATTGTTTATTAAAGGAAGAATGAGCGCAGGATAGTCGCAGCTACAATTAAAAAAATACATGCGCCGAACCACGAGGCTGCGGTTTTCGAGGTATCCGGGTCGCCGGATGAAAACTTGCCATAGACTTTTACGCCTCCGATAAGACCGACCACCGCGCCGATGGCATAGATAAGTTTCGTGCCGGGGTCAAAATACGAACTCACCATAGAGGTGGCTTCGTTGATGCCTGCGATGCCGTTTCCCTGCGCAAATGCGGAGGCGGTTGCGGCAATCATAAGTGCCGCAGAGATGATGAACTTTTGTCTGATGTTCTTGTTCATAAACTGTTCTTTTTTTGTGCCGTCCAAAGGGTGGATAGTCCTTTTTCGGGCGGTTGATACTTGATTACTTTACTTTGGTTTTAGTGGTTGCCCGTTTGTTTCCACGGACTTGGGTGTGTCCGTTGCGGATTGGCTGTACCTTGTACTGCCGTGCGCATGGTGTGATGCCGTCTTACGTTTTCATTTCCATTCTTTTTTTAGTCGTTATACATAGTCCCGGATATTGAACTCGTCAATATTATCGGGTACGGTAAATTCCTTTTTCGGTTTCCTGAGCCGGACTTCAATAAGCCCCTTGATGCGGATGCTCAGTTCCGTCGAGCCGGACATCAGCTTCTCGTACAGTTCCGTTCCTTCCATATCGGAGAAGACCTTTGCCGCACGTTCCCGTTCAGCCGTTGTCGCTTCCGGGTTCTTGGCAGCCCTGACCGCATCGTCTATCTCGTCAAAACTGCTTCCCGTAGCTCTTGGTGTGTCGTGCGTTCCGTCCTCCGGTTCATCCTCCCCGAACTCCAGTTCCGAAGGCGGGATGCTCGTGAAGGTTTCATCGAGTTTTTCCTCCGGAACTTGTGCCGGATGGGACACGATTTCCGTGTTTCCGTCATCAAAAGTAGCCTCTTCCTCCGACAGCTCAATGCCTTTTTCCGAAGTGGCTGCTTCTTGCGTCGGTATGGCAGCGGTTGTCCGGTTTGATGCCATTTTGAAACGGCTCCTGCCGATGATGTCCGATGTTTCTGTGGGAGGTGTTTCCCGTACCGTTTCCTGCTTCACCTCCGTGCCGCCCAATGACCGCCAAAGCCCGGCAATGCCTTTCAGGAAGCGGACGAATCTCGTTTCCATGATGCGGTCGTAGAGCAGCAGGAACAGGAACCACAGGTTACAGCCGACCGATACGGCCAGCAGAATGTCAGTCATGCTTATTGTTCCATTCATACGCGTTCTCTTTTAAGGGTTAAAATACTGCATCGTAATTCCGGGCGTAAAGGCTCTTTATCGCCTCTTCGCACTGGTTGAAGTGGTGTGTAAGCACATGGTCGATGTAGGCGGACAGCGAAAGCCTGTCATGCCCGATCACACGGGTGATGCGCATGATGCGGTCGTGATACTCCGGGCGCACGTATGCCATCTTCCCCTCGCGTGCCTTTACTTCGGGTTCACGGATGAAAAGCCGTTCATAGTCCTTTTCGCCGCATTTGCCGCTTACCGGCACGGGCGACAGGATTTCCACACTCGCCTGTACATGGGCAAGCATACCTCCGCCGTCATGGTGCGGACTTCTGTTTTTCTGATTCTTTTCCTGATTCATATCCATATTCAAATTAAGTCTTCACGTTGTTTCTTGTACAGTTCGTTTATTTTCTCCTTGTGCTGTTCCAGATGTTGGCGCAACACGGTGTCCACATAGCCGCCTACCGAAATTTCCCGTCCGGCGATGTCGTTCACGATTTTAAGAATCTTGCTATGTACGTCCCGGCTGATATAGACGCACTGGCGTGTCTTTATCTCGTTGCGGCGAAGGAACAGACCGGAATAGTCATCCTCCTGCCGTTTGCGGCGGGCGGTGTCTTTCTGCACCTTCTCCCTTGACGGGGATGCCGTGGGCGGTGGTTCCGTTTCCGGGACGCTCTTTTCTTCGGGGGCAGGCAGGGGCGGCTCCTGTGCGCGGTACAGGGTCCCGTCCTGCTTGCGTCTGCCGATGGAGGCTATCAATAGTTCCTCGTCGATGCCTTCGGTGTTCACTTTTCTGCTGCTCATGTTCATTGAGGTTTGATGATACGGCTGATTTCTTCCGAGAACTCACGGATGCCGCTCCCTTTCAGCAGGGATGCGTCCATCGGGAAGATGGTCGAGCGGAAAACGCTCTTGCGCTCTTCCGAGAGGTCGCGCCGGAATTTCTTGCTGTCGGGCAGGCGGGTGGATAACACCGACAACCCCATTTCGGCAATCACATCTTCATACAGGTCGTACAGCCCGTTCTTCTCCCTGCCGTCCACCATCGTCCAAAACAGGTACAGCCCTTTTGTTTTCGCCTGCCCGGTCGTCATGAGGTTGTCACGGAACATCACGGCGAATTGCAGGGTGCTTTCCACGACAAAGCGGTCGGCACTCATGGGCGCGAAGATGTAGTCCATCTGTGAAAGGGTCTTTACCACGCCGTTGCTTTTCAGCGTTCCCGGCATATCGAAGAATACGATGTCCGGTTTCACTTCTTCTTCGGCAAGCATCCTTTCGGCATCGTCAAGGGCGTTGAGGGTGTCGCTTGCAATGACCGGATAGGCGTTCTTCCTGATCTTGCGGAAGTGGTCACACGCGAGTGCCTTGAAATAGAGGCTCTCGTCGATAAGTTTCGTTTCACGTTCACGCAGTCCGTGGATGCTGTGCTGCGGAGCATCGCAGTCTATGACGGCGACATTGTGACCTTGCACGTTGTGGAGGTAGCTGGCGGCAAGAGCCGTGACGGTCGATTTGCCGATGCCTCCCTTTTGTGTTGCGAATGCAACGAAGATTTCATTACTCATGGTTCTATTGCTTTTAATGGTTGATGAATTGTTTTCCTGTTCCTGTACGGAAGCGGTGACATACATATCCGCGTCCGTGAAACACTGACAGATTGGTTCGTCACGTATCCGCTTCAATGGTGAAGCCGGGATTCGGATAACCGATGAATGACGGCATTGCGTCATGAAGTCATTGAATCCTTGAATCACCGTGTCACTGGAAAACCGGGTATCCGACAGTTCGGATATTCGGTTTGGCAAATATCCGCCGAAGCGGTTTGCCGGATATCTGAAAGTTCCTTTTTCCATATCTTCAAATCATTCGTTTCTTGAATCATGCTGCAAATAAACAAGGATATTTTTGAATCTGTATCACTTCTCTATCAAGTGGCAGCACGTTGCGCCGGTTGGCACTGATTGTCCGGGTCAAGCCCCTGTCCGATACCGCGTTAAGAACGTAACTTTGCACCCGAACGGCAGGGTTCGCCGCAGGTGGCGCAGCCCGGAGTTTGAAAGGTATTCCCCCAATCCGTCCCCGACGGATTTTTATGTTCACCTGAACATAGCAAGGTATGTTTTCAGCCGCTCAAAACATTTTGAGCAGCCACGAAAACGCCTTGCCCTTGCAGGGGGCGGGATTACCCTCCGAAGTCGGGAAGCCTCTCAAACCTGCGGTGCTGTGCCTCGAAGCGGCGGCTTATGCCGTCAAACCGCTAAATCCAAAGTAATATGAGTGAAAAAAGAAGAAACAAAGGCGGGAGAAATCCTAAACTCGATCCGGCGGTGTTCCGCTACACCGTCCGTTTCAGCGAGGAGGAACACAACCGTTTCCTCTCCATGTTCGAGAAGTCGGGCGTTTACGCCAAGTCGGTTTTCCTGAAAGCGCACTTCTTCGGACAGCCGTTCAAGGTGCTGAAAGTGGACAAGACGCTGGTGGACTACTACACCAAGCTGTCCGATTTTCATGCGCAGTTCCGCGCGATAGGTACAAACTATAACCAAGTCGTGAAGGAATTGAGGCTGCATTTTTCCGAGAAAAAGGCGATGGCGTTGCTCTACAAGCTGGAGCAACAGACCGTCGAACTCGTGAAACTGAGCCGCCGGATTGTGGAACTTTCAAGAGAGATGCAGGAAAAATGGTCGCAAAAATCAGTGTAGGGAACTCGTTGTACGGCGCACTTGCCTACAACGGGGAGAAGATTAACGAGGCGAAAGGGCGGCTTCTGACAACCAACCGCATCTACAATGACGGCACGGGAACGATGGATATCCACCGGGCTATGGAGGACTTTCTCGGCATGATGCCCGTGCGGTCGAAGGTGGAGAACCCGGTGGTGCATATCTCGCTCAATCCTCATCCCGACGATGTGCTGACCGACACGGAGCTTCAGGACATCGCACGGGAGTATCTGGAGAAGATGGGCTTCGGCAACCAGCCGTATCTCGTTTTCAAGCATGAGGACATTGACCGCCACCATCTGCATATCGTGACGGTCAGAGTGGACGAGAACGGCAGGAGCATTGACACTCGGAACAATTTTTACCGAAGCAAGCAGATAACACGCGAATTGGAACGGAAATACGGGTTGCACGATGCGGAACGCAAGAACCGCCGTCTTGACACGCCGCTGCATAAGGTGGACACCTCTGCGGGCGACGTAAAGAAGCAGGTGGGGAATGTGGTGAAGGCGGTAAATAAGCAATACCGTTTCCAGACGATGGGCGAATACCGCGCACTCCTTTCCTTATATAATATGACGGTGGAGGAAGCGAGAGGCAATGTGCGCGGACGAGAGTATCACGGGCTGGTCTATTCCGCCACGGACGACAAGGGCAACAAGGTCGGTAATCCTTTCAAGTCTTCACTGTTCGGGAAGTCTGTCGGCTATGATGCCGTACAGAAGAAGTTTGTCCGTTCCAAACAGGAGATTAAGGACAGGAAACTCGCCGACATGACGAAACGCACCGTCCTTTCCGTGCTGAAAGGCACGTATGACAAGGAGAAGTTTGTAGCCACCCTCAAAGAAAAGGGCATCGACACTGTACTACGCTACACAGAGGAAGGGCGCATCTATGGAGCCACATTCATCGACCACCGCACGGGCTGCGTGCTGAACGGCTCGCGCATGGGCAAGGAACTTTCCGCCAATGCCTTGCAGGAACACTTTACACTGCCTTGCGCCGGACAGCCGCTGATTCCGCTTTCCGTTACCACAGAGGGACGGGAGGAAATACAAAGGCTTTCTGCTCCCGAACACGAAAAGGAATTGGACGGTATGGGGTTGTTCTCTCCCGAAGGTCCGGCAGTGGATGCCGAAGAAGAAGCCTTCATCCGGGCGATGCAGCGCAAGAAGAAAAAGAAGACGCGCAAGGGCTTGGGAATGTAATCAGGAGTATCAATAATCAAAAAAAATCAATGTATGTCACAACAAGAAGACGATTTGAGGGCATTGGCGAAAATCATGGATTTTCTGCGTGCCGTGAGTATTATTTTAGTGGTCATGAACGTGTACTGGTTCTGCTATGAAGCCATACGGCTATGGGGCGTGGACATCGGCGTGGTGGACAGAATCCTGATGAACTTCGACCGCACGGCGGGGCTGTTCCGTTCCATCCTGTACACGAAACTGTTTGCCGTTCTCCTGCTTGCCCTGTCCTGTCTGGGGACAAAGGGCGTGAAAGGTGAGAAAATCACTTGGGGACGAATCTGGACGGCTCTTGCCGTTGGCTTCGTGCTGTTCTTCCTCAACTGGTGGATACTGGCTTTGCCGCTGCCGATAGGGGCGGTGACAGGGCTGTATATTCTGACCGTTGGCGCAGGTTATGTCTGTCTGCTGATGGGCGGTCTGTGGATGAGCCGCCTGTTGAAGCATAACCTTATGGACGACGTGTTCAATAACGAAAATGAGAGCTTCATGCAGGAAACAAGGCTCATCGAAAGCGAGTATTCGGTCAATCTGCCTACACGGTTTTACTACCGCAAGCGTTGGAATAACGGCTGGATCAATGTCGTGAATCCTTTTAGGGCTTCCATCGTGCTGGGTACGCCGGGCAGCGGTAAATCCTACGCGGTGGTAAATAACTTTATCAAGCAGCAGATTGAAAAGGGCTTCTCAATGTATGTGTACGACTTCAAATTCAGCGACTTATCCACGATAGCCTACAACCATCTGCTGAACCACCCGGAGGGCTACAAAGTGAAGCCGAAGTTCTATGTGATAAACTTTGACGACCCGCGACGCTCGCACCGTTGTAATCCTATCCATCCGGATTTCATGGAGGATATTACGGACGCTTACGAAAGTGCCTATACGATAATGCTCAACCTCAATAAGTCGTGGGTGCAAAAGCAAGGCGACTTCTTTGTGGAATCACCTATCATTCTGTTTGCCAGCATCATCTGGTATCTCAAAATCTACCAAAATGGCAAGTATTGCACGTTCCCTCATGCTATCGAGTTCCTGAACCGCCGTTACGAGGATATTTTTCCTATTCTGACCTCTTACCCGGAACTGGAAAACTACCTCTCACCATTCATGGACGCATGGCTCGGAGGGGCTGCGGAGCAGTTGATGGGGCAGATAGCATCGGCGAAAATTCCGCTCTCGCGCATGATCTCTCCGCAGCTATACTGGGTGATGTCGGACAGCGAGTTCACGCTGGACATCAACAATCCCGAAGAGCCGAAAATCCTCTGCGTGGGCAACAATCCCGACCGTCAGAATATCTACGGTGCGGCTCTCGGTCTGTATAACTCCCGTATCGTAAAGCTCATCAACAAGAAGGGGATGCTGAAGTCGTCGGTCATTATAGATGAACTACCGACGATTTACTTCAAGGGACTGGATAACCTTATCGCCACCGCACGAAGCAATAAGGTTGCCGTGTGTCTGGGCTTTCAGGATTTCAGCCAGTTAGTGCGTGACTATGGCGATAAAGAAGCCAAAGTCGTGATGAACACCGTCGGCAATATCTTCTCCGGGCAGGTGGTGGGTGAAACTGCCAAGACGCTATCTGAACGATTCGGAAAGGTGTTGCAGAAGCGGCAGTCCATATCCATCAACCGGCAGGATGTTTCGACGTCCATTAACACGCAGATGGACAGCCTTATCCCGCCCAGCAAGATTTCCGGCTTGACGCAGGGTATGTTTGTCGGTTCTGTGTCAGACAACTTCAACGAGCGCATCGAGCAGAAGATTTTTCACTGTGAGATTGTCGTGGATGCCGAGAAAGTGAAACGCGAGGAGAAAGCCTACACGCAAATACCCGTCATTACCGACTTCACGGACGAGGACGGCAACGACCGCATGAAGGAAACGGTGCAGGAGAATTACAGGCGCATCAAGGAGGAGGTGAAGCAGATTGGCGCCGACGAGCTGGAGCGCATTGCCAACGACGACAACCTGAAGCATCTGTTGCAGCAGAAATAACAGAATATATTTAAATATAAAAATCCGTAGCCAATCAATAGGTTACGGATTTTTATTGCTTTATCTCGTATATCAGATGCGGCGTTTTTTCGTCATATAGTTGTTATTGGTTCAACAACTCCTTTCCCTTGTCGGTTAGGCGATATTTCTGTTTGGGATGCTTCGGCTTTTCCGGATAAAGAGGTGCTACTAAATCCAGCCTTATTGCAGGATACAGGTAAAGCTCCAGAAAATTGCTCTTGTCCTTCAATCCTATCATCTCCATGACCTCTTTTGTCGAGAGTGTCTGATTCCCGATTGCGGACAGAACCTTTTTCACTTGCGGGGTAGCTGTGGGGTAGCTGTGGGGTAGCTGTGGGGTAACTGTGGGGTTATGCCCGACAGTTTTCCGGATATAACGGAAAATGACCCATACGCTGTTTCCATCCGTATGAAATTCAGGAATTGGGATGCCGACACGTTGGCACTCGCTTATCATCAACCCGATGCCTCGACCCCAACTTTCCAAGACCTCGCTTTTATACAGAACGTTCGCTATGATGAGGTTTTGCGGTTCTGAGTTATGTCCGCTTAAAAGCTTTTCCATTGTTATATCTGGCGGAAATGTTCCACTGTTCTCTATTTCTACACGGTCGTCATAGATGGCGATTCCTACCGAACTGCCGGGACGGTGGTATAAACGGTGACACAGCGCATTTGTGCAGCACTCCCTCAATGCCTTGTATGGGATTTCCAATTCTTCCTCACGGTACAGCCCTTCTATCTTGCCGGAAAGTGACAGATGCTTGAAAAAGAACGCCATTGCCACATCCAGCAGGGTATAGATGTTGCCCGTGACACGTTGATTGTCTATAAACTCGTCTTTTGTCGTGCCTTTGAAACGTGCCAGCCGAAGCAGGCATTGTGGATAATAATAAAAATCACGACCGAATAACACGGCAGAAGCATTGTTGAGTTTCCCATCATGCAGCAGATTGAATTTTTCGAGAATGGTCGGCAGATCCTCCCTTATGGTTGTTTCAGGCAAACGGCCGCTCCTGATTCCTCCGCGTACCGCACCCATGATGGTCTGTTCGTCAAGGTCGGATATTTTAAGATCGGGATTTGTCATTGCGTCCCAAGCGTATTTCCCGCCCCGTTGTATCAGGTATTGGTTATATATTTCTTGCGGCATGGTGGATGTCACGCTTTCCACCCGTATGTAAGCCCGTCCCTTATAAGAAAACGGACGCATATATCTTTGTTCTTCCGCATATAGGATGATGACACTTTTGTCGGTGTCCGGGATTTCTGTATAAGAAACTTCAACGGTTGCGAATGGCTCGATACGCCGGATTGCTTCTGCAATGTCCCTCTTCGTTTTGTCACTCACTTCCTGACCGATGATTTTCCCCTTGTCGGTGACGCCGAACAATACCGTACCGCCTTCCCCATTCAGAAAGGCGCATAGCGTTTCCATGCCGCGTTCCAACTGGCCGGTGGTTTCCTTGAACTCCACCCGTCCGTTTTCTTTTTCGGCTATCAGTTCCGCTACTATATTGAGATTGTCAATACTCATATTCAAATCAATAGTAATATGCAAAGATAGTGTTTTTGCCTGACATTCGGGGCAATAACGCTGATAAAATGATGATTCTTCGTCTTTGTCCAAAGGAAAGAGGACAGCGTATTGCCATCCTCTTATACTTAAATGTTACATATTATCTCCTCATGCGTTCCAGTTCCTCGTCGCGGAGCATCTTTTCGTTCAGTTTCTCCTGCATCCTGTCAAGGAAGTAGGTGCGGCTCTCGTTCTTCCGGCGTTTGATGTCGATGTAGAAACGGTAGCAGTCCTTTGATTCCACGCCGAATATCTTGTACAGGAGCGGGGCAAGCTGTTTGAGCGGCATATTGCCATTGTTGATACAGCCCATCTCGTTGATGCCGTATATCAGTTCTACGAGGTCGATGGCGTTGCCCGTCCATTGCAAGGGCGAGGCTGGATTATCGTTTATGTTGTCGGTGGATGTCTGGATTGGATTTAGTGGTGACACTTGGGCATGGCCGGCGGCAAGAAACTTCTGCATCTTCCTTACGAAAGAGAGAGCCTTGCTGACATAGTTGGCTATTTCCTTCTTTTCTTTGGGAAGGTTGCGCACGGGATGATGCTGTAACTCGATTTCAATGTAAGCCAGCGCGATGATGGTCCGGTTTGTGTCCGGACTGCCGATACACAACTCTATTACTTGGGTGGCGAAAGCCGTGTATGCCTTTTCCATATCGCAGTCCCCGGCTTCGTTTATCCGACGGAAGAACTCGGTTTCCGCCAATAAGAAATAATTCATGTCCTGTCAATTTTGAAATTTTACACTCTGTTTTTGGTATGCGCACACTTACTTATATGGCAAAACCTATTCCTGCAAACAGAAAAAAAGTCAGCACGAACATGTATCTTGCTGACTTGTAATAAAATAAAATTAGAAAATATTTTTGAAGCCGGTTTTTCGGCGTGTGAAATGTGTTCAGAAAGTGAACACGTGTTCACTTTCTGAACATGGTGGAGTATTCAAATCCTGAACACAACCGGTTTATTTCTCCCGTCCTCATGCATCTTCAATGCCGTACTCTTCCAGTTTGTTATACAGCGTTGTCCTGCCTATCCCCAGCAACTTTGCCGCCTGCCTCTTGTTGCCGTCTGCCTGTTTCAAGGCTCGCAGGATACGCTCTTTCTCCTCTTCACCGCTTTTCAGTGTGAAACCGACGGTAGCGGCAGTCTGTTCACCGCCAAGTTCCAATTCGCTCTCTGTTACCATGTCGCCTTCTGCATGTAGCACCGCCGACAGTACCTTTTGCTTCAACTCGCGCACATTGCCCGGCCACGGATAGGCGAGCATGGCTTTACGGGCGGTTGCGTTGAATCCCTTGACACTGCGTTCCAGTTCACGATTGGCGATCTCGCGGAAGAACTCCGCCAGCGGCATGATGTCCTCCCGGCAGTCGCGTAACGGAGGGACGGTTATCACATACTCCTGCAGGCGGTAGAGCAAGTCCTGCCGGAAGCGTTTTTCCGATACCGCCTTCTGTAAATCCTCGTTGGTCGCCGCCACTATCCGCACGTTGGCGGTCTTGTCCTCCTTTGCGCCCAACGGACGGTAGCGTCGTTCCTGTATGGCACGGAGCAGCATCTGCTGCATCTCCATCGTCAGGTTGCCCACTTCGTCAAGGAACAGTGTCCCGTCTTCTGCTTCTTGGAAGTATCCTGCATTATTTGCATCCGCTCCCGTGAACGCGCCTTTCACGTGTCCGAAGAAGGCGGACTGCGCCAGCGACGGCGGCAACGCACCGCAATCCACCGCCACGAAAGGCTTGTCCGCCAGTTTGCTCCGGGCATGGATATGTTGGGCAATATGTTCCTTGCCCGTGCCGTTCTCACCGAGTATCAGCACGCTCAAACGTGTGGCGGCGACAAGGCGAACCCGTTTCTTGATGTTCTGGTATGCCGCGCCCTGACGGGTGAATATCGGGACTTGGCTCTGTCTCCGGTTTTCCCGCTCTTTCTGTATGGAACGGACAAGCGGTATCAGCTTGTCCTCCAGCAGCGGCTTCTGGATATAGTCTTTCGAGCCGAGCTTCATGCTCTCCACCGCCGAATTGACCTCCCCGTAGTTTGTCATGATGATGAACGGCTGTTCCTTGCCGCCTGCACGCATCCAGCGCAGCAGGTCGATACTCTCGCCGTCCGGCAGGCGCAGGTCGGCAAGCACGATGTCACCGTCCTCAATCTTTGCCAGCAGCTTTCTGGCTGTATTGAGGTGGTATGCCTGTTCTGTCCTGAAACCTTCCTTTCTCAGCAGGTTGCAGACATAATCGTTATAGACGGGGTTGTCCTCAATCACATATATCTTCATCGGGCTTCCTCCTTTCCTCGTTGGCGACCTTGACAATCATGTTTCCTTTCTCCAGTATGGCGGACACCGCCCGTCGCAGTTCCGTTTCGGAACATTCCTGTTCCTGATGCAGCAGTTCGTATATCTCCCACAGCGGCTTGTCGGCGCGGATTACAGCCCATGAACTGCGTAGGCAGTGTACCCATTCGCCCAGAGCCTTGCGGTCGCCTTTTTCTCCGGCATCCCTCACGGCTTGCATGTCCTTTTCCGTTTCAGTGACAAGACGGTCGAGCATGGCTTCCCTGTCGCCGTATGCCAGCAGGGATGTCAAATCGGGAAGTCCGTCCCTGTCCGCGTTTACGGACAGGCATTTCCCGGATGCCTCCATCAGCTCCGGCAGGGAGAACGGCTTGAACAGGCAGGCGGTGAATCCGTGTGCCGTTAATTCCTCCGCTTCGCAACTGCCCGATGCGGTCGCAACGACCACGGGGATCTCCTTCGAGTTGCCGATGCTTGACGAGCGCATCAGTTCCAACACCTCAAACCCGTTTATCTCCGGCATCTTCATGTCTATGATGGCAAAATCATAGTTCCGTATGCGCATGGCCTCCATCATGTCCCCGATATTACTGAACACATCGCAATGCACACCTACGCTGGCATACATATCCCTCACCATGTCCAGCACTATCTCGTTATCGTCAAGCACGACAACGGAGTATGACCGTTCAAGGTGTTGCTCCTGCCGCTTTTCCGGCTGTTCCATCACGGCATCCGCAAGCGGCATGGGTATAGTCACCGTAAAGCGGCTGCCTTTCCCTTTTTCGCTCTCCAGCCTGATTGTGCCGTCCAGCATACCGACAATCCGCTTCACAATGCTTAATCCCAGACCGAACCCGTCCTGCGTGGCGGCATTGGACAGGCGTTCAAAAGGATTGAATATCCGTTGCTGTTCCCCGTCGCTCATTCCACTGCCGGAATCTTCCACGACAAAGACAAGGTTGCCGTTGTCATGGCTCAAACGGGATGTCACCCATCCTGACCGGGTGAACTTGACGGCATTGGATAAAAGGTTGTTCCCGATCTGAACGATGCGTTCCTTGTCTCCCATCAATATGACATCCGTGGCACATTCTACGGTCAGGCGCAGGTCTTTCTTCCCGGCTTGCGGGCGGAACTCGGCATCGAACATGTCCGATACGTCACGCAAACGGAACGGGGATACTTTGGGTTGCTCTTTCCCGTTGTCCAGCCGGAAGAATTCAAGCAGGGCATTCAGCATGGCTGACATGTGTCCCGATGCCTGCAATATGTTTCCTGAGTAACGGCTCGTTTTGTCCGGGTCATTGCCGTGCAGAAGTCCGGCATAGCCGGTTATTGCCGTCAGCGGCGTGCGCAGCTCATGGATGATGGTATGCACGGCTTTCTTGCGTGAGGCTATCAGTGCCTCGTTCTGTTCAACGCTCAGGTTCAATTTGTTTATCAACCGTTCCCTTTCTTTCCTTGCCTGCACTTTCTTCTTTATATCCTGTTGTATGATAAGATAAAAGACAATCAGCAGAACGATAGAAAATATAATCAAACCGGAAATGATAACGGTTGAACGTTCGTAGGATGCTTTCAGATGCTCTTCCTTGCTCCTGAAGACGTTCCATGTCTGCTCGTCCAGACTTGTAATCAATAAACGCAATTTCCGGTTGAGTTCTTTATTGCATAACCGCAGGCTGTCTGTATGGGCTTCAATATCACGCTGTTGCTTGTTTATCTGTGAAATCAGTTTTTTATCCAACGGGGTCTGTCGGGTCGTGACAACAGGCAGCTGTACGGTTTCCTTGCCTCCGAAAAATCCAGCTATGCCTTTCTTTTTGCGGGTAACATTTTTTATTGTAGTATGCGTGATTACGGTCGGTTTCTGGTTGAACAGAAGGCTGTCGGTCTGCCTTTGCTTCCGTGACGCTTCCATTATTTGAAACAGATGTACTTCTTTGGTGGCTAACAATGTACGGAGAGAATCAATCTGAGCGGGTCGTATGAAATCCTCGCATTTTACGCGTAAGACTTGCAATATGGAATCGGTCTGCACACGACGTTTCCGGTAAGCCAAAGTGTCCTCATTATCCCATACTAAGACGGATTCGCCATAAGTTACCAATGCGGTCACATAGCGGTGAGCGGTGTTGATGTCATGCTGGGTCTGGAAAATTGTGATTGATTCGTTTTCTATCTTCTGCATCCGGTTACGCTCATGGAGAACAATAGCAACCATGCTGCCGATGATTGCCATCAAAAGGAAATATCCCATGAATATTTTATGTTGCAAAAGTATTCTCATTGGCTTTTGAGTTTTTTACAATCCATATACTCACTTCATAAAGTACCCACATCGGCAGTGCGACCAGCGAAAGCGTGAACACATCCGATGTCGGTGTAATAATCGCGGCAACCACAAGAATAATCACAATGGCGTGTTTACGGTATTTGCGCATGAAATCTGCCGACAGGAACCCCAATTTGGCAAACAGCCACGAGAGGATGGGTTTCTCGAAAACAATACCCATCGCAAGACACATCATCACAAGTGTGGAGATATACGAATCAAGCGTGATGAGATTGTCCACATCGCCACTAACCTGATAAGTTCCCAAGAAGCGGAATGTCAACGGGAAAATCAAGAAATAACTGACAATCACACCTAATGCGAACATCGCATAGCCACCTCCGACCATCCGTACTACATACCGTCGTTCATTATCATAGAGAGCCGGAGAAACGAACCGGAACAACTGATAAAGGATATAAGGCGAAGTACACAATACTCCGGCGCATAACGCTGTCTTCATGTGGATGATGAACTGTTGCGCCAGCCCTGTATTGATAAGCCTGACGGAAAACGGCTCTACCGCACCTCCCGCCCATGCCGCCATGCGGTCAAGTAGCTGATATGTAACAAAACTGTCTTCCTTCGGTGCAAGTACGATAGAGAATAATTCTTCCTTGAAAAAGAATGCCGCGATACCGAACACGACGGCCACGGCGACAATCTTAACGATTGCCGTCCGTAGCACGTCCAGATGTTCCCAAAAGGATTGTGTGTTCGTATCGTTTGCCATATGGTTATTGCTTTTGTTCAGTGTCCTTGATTTCTTCCATCTCTTTTTCTACATTGTTCATTCCCTCCTTGAAAGAACGAACACCTTTGCCGAGACCTTTCATCAGTTCGGGAATCTTCTTGCCGCCGAAGAAAAGCAGCACGACCAATGCGATTACAAGTACCTCAGACATACCGAGGCCTCCAATAAATAATGGTGTCATGGTGTTTTTTATTTAGAGTTATCGAATGTAAATTCCAACCGGCTCTCCATCTCGTCAAAAGCTGTTAGGTCTGATGTTACTTTCCCTATCGGGATAATCCGCATGGTCAGTTGCCCCATACTCGGGTCGTCAGCTTTCGCATAAAAGATGGCTATCGTATTGTTGGACGGACAATAGGTTATATCCCCATTCTCAAAACGAAGTTGCCCTTCTTCTGTATTGGTCGGTCGCTGTGGCATGGAGCCATAATACTCACGTCCGCCATATCGTCCCAAAGTTGCTTTTAGAGGAAACATCCCCCTGATTTCGTTTGCCAACGGAGTATCAAGCCATGTCCCTGTGAATGTACGTCCTCCGGCAGTAACAGTGATTGTCTTACCTTGTGGTTCTTCACGCTCTATACCAATTCCTCTGAGCCAATTCTGAACTTGTGTCTCGGCAGACGAAACATCAGATGCAAGTAAGGCAATACCATCAAGTGTCGTAGCTCCGGCAACTGCGTTTTTTATGGTAGTAAAACTGCGTCCGGCTCCGTAACCATCGTGAGTACAGAATGGAATAACCTTTTTGCCGCTCATGTCATAGGCGGAAAGGAACGATTTAATTGCCTGCGGAACATCAACAGCCCATACTGGGTAGCCAATGAATACTGTCTCGTATTCTGTCATATTCTCGATTTTCGACTTTAATGTGGGAAGTGTCCCGGCGGCTTGCTCGGCATGGTTCAAGTCACGGACATCGTCGAACGAAACCGGATAACGGTTTGTTGTTTCAATCAGATGAATATCACCGCCTACAGCAGACTGGATATATTGTGCAACGACCTCGGTAGTGCCGTATTTGTTGCCGTTGCGAATCTGGATACTGGCACCGGTAGATGCGTCAACATCCGCAGGATATTCAGTGTTACCCCATCGACTGAAATATGCGATGAGAGTTTTACTATTTCCGGGAGTTACAGGTATCCCTGGATTCTCAGGTTCTTCTGTATCGTCGTTATCATCACCATTGTTTCCCGGCTGTTCAGGAACTTCGGACCGTATTTCATTATCTTCATTACCGCAACCTATTAATGTAAGCGAGGGGGCAAGGAGCATCAATGCTATAAGTATGCGCTTCATCATCGTATATTTATTTTGCGGGTTACTGAACGTCCAGCATTGGTTGCCTGAGCGATATATATTCCGGGGGCAAGGGCATCGGTTCTGACTCGCCTTTCAGTGGTTTCAATCACTTTGTTGCCCGACAGATTGTAGAGTGCCAGTGTGCCGGATTCGCCATTGACACCAATCATTCCGTTTGCTACAAAGATTTCAAAATCATTGTCAGCAGTGATTGTTATCACGGCAGAAGTAAGGTCATTGTAGTGGATGTCGTTGAGCCAAGAGGAAATAAGAGAAGCTGCGTTTGAAGTCTGCGATGATCGAATCCAAAGATTTGGCTCCAAGAAATTGCCTTCCGGGATAAGGCGTTTGGCATCAGCCACAACACCGTTGATTCCGCTGCTGGCACTTGATACTATAATCCCGATGTTCTTTCCTTTCATCTGCGAACCATAGTTGAACAGGAATGTCTGGAACGGTGCTGCCATCTGGCTCCACCAAAGTGGTACGGCGATTATGACCATATCATAGTCGTCCATGTTTACCTCCACCGGATCAATCGCGGGATATGATGAAGCATCGTTGGGGTTATTGCGTATCATGTTGAGCAACTGTGTGCCGAGGGCATAGTTGTTTGCTGCATAGTCAAGACCTTTCTGTGCCGGTTCTATCTCGATTACATCGGCATCAACCTGTTTGCACAGTTCGTTGACAATGCGCTCCACGTTGTTGGTGTAGCTGTAATAAGCCACAAGTGTCTTTGCGTTCATGGCAGCGGTTGTCAGTAGTGCTACCATCAATATCATCATCTTTTTCATGTCATGAAATGATTTTTGAGTTTAATACTTTATGTCCTTAAGCCAGCCTTCGATAAGGGATTTAGCGTTTGAGGTCTGCGATGAACGAATCCAAAGATTTGGCTCTACAAATTTGCCTTCGGGGATAAGACGTTTTGCATCAGCTACCACGCCACTGATTCCGCTGCTGGCACTTGAAACAATCACTCCGATTTTCTTGTCTTTCATTTGAGAGCCGTATTGGAACAGGAATGTTTGGAACGGTGCTGCCATCTGGCTCCACCAAAGCGGAGCAGCTATAATGACCATTTCGTATTGCGTCATATCAACCTCCACTTTGTCAATAGCAGGATATGATGATTCACTGTTCGGATTGGCTTTGATTGCGTTGAGCAATTGTGTACCGAGGGCATAGTTGTTTGCTGCATAATCAAGACCTTTCTGTGCCGGTTCTATCTCAACAACATCGGCCTCGATCTGAGAACGCAGTTCGGTGACTATACGCTCTACATTGTTGGTATAACTATAATAGGCGATCAATGTCTTACCTGTAGGATTGGGATTTGGATTATCGGGGTCTTCCGGATTGTCCGGGTCATTACCATCATCTGGATTATTTGGATTGTCGGGTGTGTCCGGAATCTCTGTTCCCGGTACATCCGGTTCGTTATCATCTGGAGAACAGGCACTCAATCCTACCGCAATCAAAGCGGCAAATAATAAATACAGGTACTTTCTCATAACGCTTCTTGCTTGTTTAATGAATTTATTTAGTTGTTTTTTATAATTCCTATCTGTTTGAGCCATCTTTCCACATCTGCACGGGAACTTTCTGCTCGGCTACCATACACAGCCAAACTGCCGAGTATTGTTGAATTCGGGCATGCCGAACGGATGTCATTGACACTTTGAGCCGTACCGCTACCTCCATGCGTACAGAACGGGGCTATAGATTTGCCCGACAGATTGTAACTTGCCAGAAAACTTTTCATGGCAGGGGTAAGATGTCCTCCCCAAATAGGTGTGCCGACAATCAGCGTGTCGTATTCGTCCATGTTATCCACCTTCGTTTTCAGTTCCGGACGATAATCACTTGCCAGTTCCCCCGGTGCAATCTGGGTCACTTCCTCGTATGTATCAGGATAAGGAATGACCGTTTCCACTTCCACAATCTCACCGCCTATCAGATCGTAGATATGGTTGGCTACCGTCTTGGTATTACCACCCCACGAGAAATAGACAATCAGAGTTTTTCCCACATCACCGGATAGATTACATCCCGGCTCTGTAGTTGCCGGTTCGTCGCTGCTGCATGAGGCTACTGCAAACAGTAGCATAATCATAAATGATAAAAAACTTTTCTTACGCATATCATTATTTTATTGAATTTGTTCATGTTGCAAAATTACAGCGAATGACACAAGCAGGCTTTGTTATAAAGTTCAATTTAATTTGCTGTAAGGCTCAAACACAAACTCTTGCCATTTGATTTCTTTTTCTACCGGTTCTTGCAGAAGGTCAAACATATCCATCTGACATTTTCCGGCAAAATCGAACAAGGTGGGAATGTAGCGTTCATCTGTATTCAGCAGGGCATAAACGGCTTCCATCATTTTCAAACGCAGAACTTTATCCGGTAGTTCCTGCTCACTTTGTATGTACGGAATCCATGATTGGAAGATGCTCTTTATATTGGCTGTCTGATCCAACCGATGCAGTGCCGACAATTCCTCTACCGATAACTTACGGTCGGACTCCGGCAACGTCTGGTAGTATTCGCACAAAAAATCTCGCGGAAGAGAGAAAAACAATACACGACAAGGCTTACCCGATTCCGGTTCGGCGCACAGATGCGAATAACTGTCCCTTCCGATGAACGCGCAATCTCCCTGTTCCATACTCAAAGTCTCTCCGCATTGGTTTCGCAAATGTAATTTGCCGCTGTACAGATAAGCCAAAGTATGGCAAGAAAATAAGTGATAGGCATGAGATACCGCATCTATCGACATGGAAAAATAAATATGCTGTTCCATATAAAGTTTACCTCAATGCTGAACGCCCTACAAGTTGTGCGGGGTTAGTACGTACCATAAAATCCACCTGTTGCTGGGAAAGACCGTTTTCAAGCAACGCAAGTATGCAGCAACGCATACCGTCAACCGGGTGTGGCATACCCACCTGACCGAGATCTGTCGTTATGATGCTACGCTCCGGAGCGATACGGGCAAAGTCTGCAAATTCTCTATTACTCATCCGCTCAAAGTCGGGTAATCCCGTACCCGGTCCCCACAAATTGGTAATGTAGCTGTATTCCACCCATGCGCCGAGGTCTATACAGCGTTTAATCTGGTCGTGGGTCATTTCCCAGATACCTGAATTGGCATGGGTCACCACACATTTTTTCACTCCGACCTCTCGGGCTTTACGAGCCAGTACAATGCTTTCTTCGGGAGAAGAGTGCCCGGTGGCGAAAATGATATTCGTCTCAGCACATATTTCCATTACCCGCACGACTTCCGGCAGGACATGCCCATTGTCATCCAACACGGGAATACCCTCTTTTTCCCCATGATACCGAATATTCTGGTAAACGGCATCCTGTGTCGGCATCCAGATACAACGGCAAAGATTGGCTGTTGTAACAACGGCTTTTTCCGCTGCAAATACATTGACTTTATCCCCATGTACGCGGTTCATGCACAGACTGCCGAATACCTCAAAATCGGGTAATTCCTGACGAATTAGATAGGCACGGTCATGGCAACTGAAATCATTGGATTTGAACAACATGGATTTATATCCCACCTTATGTGCTGCACGTGCAAACTCCAGTTCATTTCCCAAACGGGCTTTGGAATCAGGAGCCGCGTGCAGATGAATGTCACTGACCCCTTGCAATAAATCATCTGTTTCAAAAGAATCTGCATTTTCATCAACAGGGAATAACGATGCTTGTGCTTGTGAAGGTAATACACCCGAAAGTAACACGGCTCCTCCGGCCATCATGGAGTTACGGATAAACTCCCGCCGAGACAGGTCTTGTTTATTTTTCATCACCTTTGTCGTTATTCAGTTTCACAATGCCGAGTTTCCGCAACCATGCCGTGACACGGTCGTATGCGGTATCGTATGTCCCACGACGAATCTGTATGCCTTCCAATACGGTTGATTGTGGACAAAGCACACAGACAAGACGGTAACTCTCCTCGGCAGAGCTGGTTCCACTTGTACAGAACGGTACTACGGTTTTCCCGGCAAGGTCGTGAGTCGTCAAAAAAGATCGGATAGGCGGGGCTGCCGTTTCCACCCAGATGGGATAGCCGATGAACACCACATCGTAAGAAGAAATATTCTCGATTTCCGTTGTCAAAGGAGGGCAATATTCGGAAGCGACCTCTTCCCGTATCTGAGCCAGCAACGCATCGTAGTCATCGGTATAGGTATCGGCAGTTTTGATTTCCATAAGGTCGCTCTTTACAGTATCATGGATATATCCGGCAATCGTCCTGGTATTGCCCGTATGGGAGAAATATACAACCAAGACCTTTTTATCTCCGGATGGTTCAACCGGTTCTTCCGGTTTTTCTTCAGAAGGCGTGTCGGGTAATTCTGTTCGTGGTTCATCGGCAGAACAGCCGGTAGTGGCTAACATGAGCCATGCAAAGAGGAATAAAAGTTTCGTTTTCATATCTTTTGTGCTTTAATTATTTCTTGGTGCAAAGGTAAAAGTAAAGCCCCGCAACGTATTTGCTGCGAGGCTCAATATATTTTGTTCTGAAGTTCAGACATAAAATACTCGTCATTAAAACGAGATTTTATTTCTTTTCAAAGGTCTTTTTGAGGAAACCTTCTATTCTATCGAATGGAATAACATTGAGGTTATCGTACAAATCGACGTGATTAGCTCCGGGGATAATCAGCAATTCCTTATTTTCGGTAGTCAGGCGTTTGTAGGCATCTTCACTGAAATAACGCGAGTGGGCTTGCTCTCCGTGTATCATTAGCACGGCACTGCGAATTTCACTGATATAGGTGAGCAGCGGCATATTGATGAACGGCAGCACGCTGGTCTTCGTGATTCCCTCGTTGGAATTTGGGGAACGATGATGATAGCCACGTTCCGTTTTGTAATAGTCGTGGTACTCCTTAACGAATTGCGGCGCATCTTCGGGAACAGGGTCAATCACACCGCCGTCGCGCTCATTCGCTCCGGTTCGGTATGCTTTTGTACGAAGGTCATTCAGTTGTCGGCGCAACTCGTAACGTGCATCCGCATTATCGTTTGCGTCAAAATATCCGTTGGCATTCACCCGGCTCATGTCATACATGGTGGATGTGACCGTCGCTTTAATTCGCGGGTCATTGGCTGCCGCATTGAGTGCGAATCCACCCCAACCGCAGATGCCGAGAATGCCGATGCGCTCTAAATCGACATCTTCACGGGAGGTCAGATAATCGACTGCCGCGCTGAAATCCTCCGTGCTGATTTCGGGCGATGTGAGATAACGGGGTGTGCCGCCGCTTTCGCCATAATAGGAAGGGTCGAATGCGATGGTCAGAAACCCTCGCTCTGCAAGGGTCTGGGCATAACGTCCCGACACCTGCTCTTTTGTTGCTCCGTATGGACCGCTTACCGCAATAGCCGCCAAACGATCTTGTGCATTTTTCGGCTTGTAGAGGTCTGCGGCAAGCGTGATGCCGTAACGGTTGTGGAATGTGATTTTCGTGTGTTCCACTTTATCGCTTTGCGGGAAGGTCTTGTCCCATTCCTGCGTTAATTCCAAAGTGTTCATATTTGTTAATTTTGAGATATCCTGTGCCATGACATTCGTAAAAGTCAGGAATGTCAGGATGGCGATTGCTTGTAGTTTCATAATCACATTACTTTATAACGGAGCCAGACAATATCAGTTTCCCACTGCTCCACGCTTTCCAGTTTCAGTTTGTAAGGGTTGCTGCCGCGGTCGGTCATTCCATCAAACATGGCAGTCTGCCCTGTACGTCCGTCAATGCCGGGAGCCACCATGACGCTTGCCTCATCCACCAGTCCGGCTTCGAGGAACCCACCACAGATATGACCTCCTCCTACGATGGCAAGGCGTTCCACACCGAACTCATCGTGGAGAATATCCATCGCCCTCGGCATATCTATATGTGTACGGCCTGTGGCAATCCATGAAATACCCATATTGTCAAGAGTATCAACATACTGCCGTGTAGCATCCTCACTGATGATACACAACATGGGATTACCTTCAGCCTCGTTTGATTTCCAGTGCATCTTGCCGTGCGTATCCACCACAATGGCATATTCATCGGCTTTCTGTGCGATATGGAACGACTCTTTGCCGATTGAAGTTCCGGTATAAGCCGAAGTATCTTCGGCGTTTACAGCCGGACATTCCAGTTCCGCCGTCACTCGTCCTGACAGTTTGGAACAAGTGCCCAAACGCTCAAGCGCAATGTAATACTCGTCTGTGCTGAGTTGTCCTACCACCGGGCAGTCAATACGACCGTCGACGGTAGTCATCATGTGGGTAATGATATATGGTTTCATCTGTCTGTCTTTTTAATGATTTTAATGTCCTACTTGTTTCTGCTGTTCGGCATTGTAACGGTCACCGACTACCGGGATAGCTGCCACGCGTTGCTCCAACTCTTTCCATTCACTTTCAGATAGTGTGAAATCAAGTGTGCGGAGGTTCTCTTCCAAGTGAGAGAGTTTTGTCGTGCCGGGAATAGGCACAATCCACGGGGTTTTCTGCAACAGCCATCCGAGAGCTACCTGTGCCGAGGTCATGCCTCGTGTACGGCCGAAATCTTGAAGCACATTCACGATGCGGTAGTTCTGACGCATGGCTTCGGGTTGGAAACGTGGCAATGTCTGGCGGTTGTCGTTGTTCGGGTCGAAAACGGTGTATTCATTGATACAGCCACCGAGGAAACCACGGTTGATAGGGCTGTACGGCACAAAGCCGATGCCCAGTTCACGACAAACATCCAACACTCCGTTTTCCTCCACCAGACGGTGCATCAGGTGGTATTCGCTTTGGATAGCGGTCAGTGGTTGCACGGCATGAGCTTTACGGATGGTCTCCGGACTGACTTCGCACAATCCCCATCGCTGCACCTTGCCTTCCTTAATCAAATCGCCGATACACTGCGCCACTTCCTCGATAGGCGTATTGCGGTCGAAACGATGCTGGTAGAACATCGGAATGGAGTCAATGCGAAGGCGACGGAGCGATTCCTCGCAATAACGGCGGATGGTTGCCGGACGGCTGTCCTGACGCCCTGTGCCCTTGCCGTCAATGACTTCATGCCCGAACTTAGTGGTAACATTAACACGGTTCTTATAGGGAGCCAGAACTTCCCCCGCAAATTCCTCGTTGTTCAGAGGACCGTAGATAATGGCGGTGTCGAACAAAGTCACGCCCCGGTCAACCGCTTCTGCAATAACGCGCTGGCGTGTTTTTTTGTCTGGATATTGGCTGCGATTATAGGTCATGCCCATCACACCAAAGCCGAGAGCCGAAACCTCGAATGCAGCTGAGCCTGTACCGAGTGTGCGGTACTGCATATCCTTGTTTTTCGTCGAAGATGCGGATGTCCCGCCAAGAACGGCATTTGCCGCCTGTACCTTGTTAATGGCAGGTTGTATGGTCAACGCTGCTCCTAATGCCGCTGCGGTTTTCAGAAAACCACGGCGGCTGATTTCTTTATTACTATTCATGATTTATTTCGATTTTCTTGATTATTCTTGCAGGATTTCCGGCTACTATCGTCATGGGCGGCACATCGTGGGTCACAACGCTCTGCGCTCCGACAATGCTTCCGTAGCCAATTTTCACTCCGGGAAGGATGGTCGAATTTATACCAATCCAAACTTTGTCTTCAATTACAATGGGGCGACCGTAAGTAGCACTGCGGTTTTCGGGATTCACATCATGATTGATGGTGATGAGATTGCATTTCGGACCGATGAACACACCATCACCGATTGTGATTCCTCCACGCCCGAAAAATGTGCAGCACTGCTGTATGAAGCATCCCTTGCCTATGGTTACAGGTTTGCCGTAATCGACATAAAAAGGAGGAAGCACAGTTGTACTTTCATCAAGTGGTTTGCCGAGGATACGTCCCATATACTCATGCACTTCGGCAGGGGTCTTGTAACCGGTATTCATCTCGGTCGCTGTTTTCATGGTGTCGAAAATATCCGTGATCAGTTCGTCATATCCTTGATCATTGGGTGACACCGTTTCTCCGTTCAGGTCTCTTTCAAAAATATCGTTCATATCATTATGTTTTATTCTGATGCAAAGGTAAAAAGAGAGCCTCACAACAACTTTGCTGCAAGGCTCAAATAACTTTGTCGTGAAGTTCAGATGCTAATTTGCATTAAAACGGGAATGTATCCAGTTTCATTTCTGTGAGAGAACGCATCTTGCCCACTTCGGTTACGAATACTTCCGATGCGCTGTGTGCATCCAATGCAGTCTGGTCACGCCACGTTTCACAAATCAGCAGCTCTTTTGGGCGAGTGGCACTTTCAAAAATATCATATGCAACACATCCGTCCTGTTTCAGCGAGGCTTCGGTAAGGCGTTTTGCTGCGGACAGTACTTCTTCACGGTTTTCTTGTGATACGGTGACAAAACAATTCAATCTTAACATACTCTGTCTTTTTAGTTTGTTATTTTTTCAGTCATATCTTCTTTTCGGCTTTTGCTTGTGGAAACAAGATATACGCCACTAAAAATCAACGCGACAGCAATGTATTTGACCATATTGAATGAGTCCATACCCCAATACACAGCTACAATGCAAGCGACAATCGGCTGCACATAATTATACATTCCGGCAACAGTGGGTCTCAATTTCTGTTGCCCTACCACGATGAGAATATAGGCAAGGAATGTAGCACATACAACGATAAAACCGATGGCAAATATCTGATTCATGGAAAGCAGTTTCCAATCTGAAGCCATAATGTCGTTTGCGGCAAAGGGTGTCACACAGATGAATGAATAAGTGAACATCCACTTCATAATCGTAAACAGCGAATATTTGCTTACGAAATTCTTATAGACGACCAGATAAAGTGCATAACTGAATTGTGCGCATAGCACGAGAATATCGCCCCAAATTGCCAACGAGTTACCGTTCCCGGAACTCGGACCTCCATTTCCTCCGAATATCAGCAACAAAGCACCGATAGCCCCCAACGCTATGCCCGATACCTTTTTCGCAGTTATGGGTTCCTTGAGTATGAATGCGGCAAGAATCATCGCCCACAATGGCATACTGGTCGTTATAATCGAGGCATCGCCAAGAGAAGTAAGGCCCACTCCGAAAATGAAACATCCCTGATTGAAAACAATACCCAAAAGAGCCGCCCCGAAAAGGCGTAACATATCTTTGGATGGAATATGCTCCTGCTTTTGGAACAATGAACCAATCCAAAACAGAACCATCGCCCCGAATATCCGCATATTGGTCAAGACAAGTGGTGACACTGCCCCTCCGATAATGACAAGTTTCGCCATCGGAGACATCAATCCCCATATGGCGTTTGCGCTGAACATAGACAAATGCCCTTTCCAAGACGCATTATTGGTATTCTTGCTCATCGTTTTTCAAATTAGATATTAAATTTTACGGATAAACTTCGCCGGATTTCCCGCAACAATCGTATTCGGCTCCACATCGTGCGTGACGACGCTACCGGCTCCGACCACAGCATTCTCCCCGATGGTGACACCCGGAAGAATAGTCGCACCGGCTCCAATCCATACCTGACGGCAAATGTGAACCGGTTTGCAGGTAATGACATTGCGTTGTTCCAAATCGTGATTGTTGGATATGAGTTGCACGTTGGCGGCAATCATCACTTCATCATCTATCGTGATTCCTCCGGCTGACATCATCAGGCAGCCGGGCATGACAATGACATTACGCCCGAATTTCACGTTAGCGGTTCGGGCACCGGAAAACGGTATCTCAACACGGCAGTTTTCTCCAAGATGAGGAAAAACCTTGTGCAACAAATCTTGATACTCATCTGTATCCGGCATTGTATGGTTAAGCCGGAAAATATCTTGCCGCAGTTCTTTTGCTGCGGCAAGTTCCTGTTCTGTCTGGTTCAGACAGTCAATTCTAATCTCTTCCATGCGGTTATTCGATTACTTGTTTTGCCCATACTCCAGCCTGTTTCGCACCGCCGTTCAATAGTTTGCCGTCTTTCCATACAGCTTTAGGATAGAGCTTTTTGAACTGCGTTACACTATTTGTTATCGAACTGCCACCCGAAGTGGCAAATGGGATGACCGTCTTGCCCGAAAAATTATATTTTTCAATGAATGTATTTACCGGACGGGGACACAAGTCCCACCAGATAGGGTAGCCAAGAAATACCATATCGTAATCTTTCAGGTCTATGGCCTCTCCACCCAAAGCCGGACGCGACTTTTCGTCTGCCATTTCCACCGAACTGCGGCTCTTTTTGTTCTGCCAGTCGAGGTCTGCCGAGGTATAGGCTTCAGCCGGAGTAATCTTATAGAGTTTACCGCCAGATTCATTTGCAATGGCTTCCGCCACTTTTTCAGTAGTTCCGGTACAGGAGAAATATGCCACAAGGGTTTTCTTGTTTCCTTCTGCCGTCTGCGCGCTCAATGAGTTGCCCAAAGTGAATAATCCCATGATTATCAATGCTAATAACTTCATATTATTTCAATTTTGAATATTCGTTGTCATTTACCGGTTCAAGCCATTCGTTGGATGCCTTCTCACCGGGAACCTCAATGGCAAGATGTGAAAACCAACTGTCGGGTGCGGCTCCGTGCCAATGTTTCACACCTGCGGGAATATATACCGAATCTCCGGGACGAAGTTCAATGGGTTCTTTGCCCCATTCCTGATAGTAGCCGCGACCACCAACGCATACAAGCGTCTGACCGCCGCCTTTGGTCGCCTTGTGAATGTGCCAGTTGTTGCGGCAACCCGGCTCAAAGGTAACATTCACCACGGGCACACCATCAGTCACGACAGGAGCCACATAGCTCTGCCCGATGAAATACTTGGCATACGCATCATTGGTTTTGCCAACCGGGAAAATAATGGTTTGCGCATATGCTTCGAGCGAGGTGGCGGCAGTGTTGTCAGCCGTGTCCGTCCAAACCTCCTTTGCCATGCGGAATGCCGCCCACGCTTTCGGCCAACCGGCATAGAATGCGGCATGGGTCAAGATTTCTGCCATTTCGGTTTTGGTCACTCCGTTTTTTTTTGCCGATTCAAGGTGGTACTTGAACGAAGAATCTGTTAGTCCTTGCGACATCAGGGCTACAACCGTAACAATAGAACGGTCACGAAGGGATAACAGGTCGTTACGGCTCCAGACCTCTCCGAAAAGCACATCGTCGTTCAGGCGTGCAAACTCCGGTGCGAACTCTCCGAGAGCATCGCGTCCGGCGGTCTGCTTGATTTTTACTTGTGATTTTGCCATAATCGGGAACATTAAAACTGATAATAGAACCAATGAAATTACTTTTGTTTTCATATTACGCTTTTTTAATTTGACATTGCTAAAACATTTTCAATCATCGAATGCAAAGGTACAAATTGAGCCTTACAACGACTTTGCTGCAAGGCTCAATTTGTTTTGTTTTGAAGTTCAATGCTACATGGATGGGGCAACCCCATATGCATCCTTGTATATTTTGGAGAAATGCGACAGATTCTTGAAGCCCACGTCGAAACAGGCTTCCGTCACCTTCTTTCCTGATTTTATCAAATCATGGGCAGCTTCAAGGCGACGTTTGATAATCCATTTTTGAGGTGTCAAATCGCTTACCTTTGCGAAATCCCGTTTGAAAGTAGCCAGACTACGCCCCGTGTAACTTGCAATCTCGTTCATAGAAAGGTCGCACATATAGTTTTCGTTCAAATAGTCCAAAATGTCAATCTTCCACGGTTCCACGAAGTCGAACAGCGAAGCATACAGGCTAATGTCGGTATTGAGCAATACATACACTCCTTCAATCATTTTCAGTTTCAGTACATCTTCCGATGGCGTTTCTCCTGCATCGAAATAGGGGATAACCGACTCAAACAGGGAACAGATGTCAGGTCTGTTACTCGATAACACACGCAAACTCACTTTCTCGCGCTTGGAATCAGAGGGAATCTGCTGCCGATTAAGTGTCTGGTAAAATTCCTTTAAGAAAGGTCGTGAGAATTTCAACACAACAGAGCGGTAAGGATTTTCCTCTTCTACTTTTTTCTGCAACCACATACGGTTGTCGCGTCGCATGAAAGCACACTCTCCCGGATGAAGAATGGTTTTCTTTCCCCGCTCTTCTATTTCCAGTTCACCGGAAATCAAATAAATCAGCGTGTGCTCCCTGTTCTCGTGGGCACATCCCCGGTCATCGGTAAAATAACACCCTATAAGTACATTCGAGCAATCGAATACATCTAATTGTTCCATATTGTCTCCACTTTGATCTGCTTGCAAAGTTAGCACCTTTTATTCAGTTGATGTTTGTTGTAAGGCTCAAATTTATAGATATTAAAATAAAAGGCAGGGATGAAAAATCACACACCTGCCTTTAACATTAAATCTTTATTCCTTTACTTTGAACTTTGGACTTATCCGATATTCCGGGTTTTACGATAAGTACATGATTGCGGACATAATCATCATTCACATCAGATTTGATGGTTTCCGACAAATTCTCTTCTTTCCTGTTATCCTGTTTTATGCTCTCGGTCTGTTCCTGTCCGGTTTCTTGTGTCGGTGGAGCCAATTCTAACTGAATTTTGCGGTCAAGCGCGGCAAGTTCGGACTTCAGATGTTTCAGCTCATCCTCCTTCTTCCACACCTTGCCCGCTATCTCCTGCAACTGCGGAATCTCTTTTTCCAGCACCTCATTCTTCGACTTGTACTGGTCGATGATGGACGGAATCCTCTCCAAAGCGTTCAGGAAGTTTCGTGCGGCGGCTACCGGGTCAGCCATAGCCAGATGCCCGTTGTTGTAGGTGTACTTGTAGTTTCCCTCCACCACGAAGCGGTTGTCTGTAAACTCCAGTCCCTCTTTGAGCATCCGCTCGCTGACCACTTTTATCGGGAAACCGTATAGTTCTCCGACCGCCTTGTACAGTCCGCCCGTCGTGGCGTTCTTGGCTATCTCCTGCAAACGCTTTCCGATAACCTTTTCATCGGTAGAATCCACGCCGTCCACCTTGACCGCATTCAGGCGGTTGCCCTCCTTGTCCGTCTGCACAACGGAAAGAAAGCGGTTCCAATCTTCCGTCATGGCTTCGATGACAGCCGTGTTGTTACGCAGTTCCCCCGTCTTGGCTTCCAGCTTGAACTCCGAATCGCGCTTGCCCTTGTTGAACGACTTGCGTTCCCCTTCAAGCGATGCGATACGCTTCTCCAGTTTCGCCTTGTCCAAAAGGTCGGTATTGCCGGAGAGCAACGCCATGTACTCCGAGAAGTTCATGCCCGATTTCTCGTCCATAGCCCCCTCGTCGATGGTACGCGCGCCCATAGCCCCGCTTTTGAGCTGCGATATGAACGTCTGCTTGCAGTGCAGCAGGTTGAACTTGTAGCTGTCCAGTGACTTCTCCACCGCGTAGATGATGACATCCACATTGTTACCGGCAAAATGCTTGGCAATCTCGTTTCCGGCTCTAACTCCCCGTCCGTCACGCTGTTGCAGGTCGGACGGTCGCCACGGTGTATCGAGATGATGGATGGCGACACACCTTTTCTGCGCGTTCACGCCCGTTCCGAGCATACTCGTAGAGCCGAACAACACGCGCACCGTCCCGGCGTTCATGGCGTCTATCACCGCCTTGCGAGCCTTGTCAGTCTTACACTCTTGAATGAAGCGCACCTCGCTTGCCGGTATGCCGTAGTCCTCCGTCAGCTTCCGCTTTATCTCACTGTACACGTTCCACCCGTCGCCCGGCTGGTACGTCCCCAGATCCGAGAACACGAACTGCGTGCCTTTCTGCGCGTCATACCTGTGGTAATACTCCGCAATCGTCTTGGCGCAGTGTGAAGCCTTGTTGTCGGGGTGGTCTTCGTAATTCGGGTCTATCATGCGCATATCCAAAGCCATCTTACGCGCATAGTCGGTAGCGATAAGCATCTTCGCCTTCTCCTCCGTTTCAGAAAGTGGTGCTCTTCCCAACAGCGTGGCATCGCCCGTCTTCGCAAAGTCCATTAGCTGCTTGATGAAATACTCTTGGTCGGGAGTAGGCGGTATGTGGTGCAGTATCTCGTTCTTGTGCGGACGGTCCACACCCACGTCCTCCGCCGTGCGGTAGTCCGTTATCTCGTTGTAGAAAGCGGCAAGCTCCGGCACTTTGATGAAGTAGCGGAAACGCTCTTTCTGTACCACGTTGTTTGTCACGTTGAACTCGAAGTCGGTCGTCTTCTTGGCGAAAATAGCCGCCCATGCGTCGAAGCAGCGGATATCCTGCCGTTCCAGTTCCTTTGGACGCAGATACTTGAAGAGCAGGTACAATTCCGTCAGGCTGTTGGATATGGTCGTACCGGAGAGGAAGGTAGCCCCCAAGTCCTTGCCCGTGCGCTCCTGAATGGTGCGGATGGCAAAGAGCATATTCAGAGCTTTCTGGCTCCCTTCCGAGTTTCCCAATCCCGCCACACGGTCGTGGCGCGTGTTGAATGTCAGATTCTTGAACTGGTGGCTCTCATCTATGAATATATGGTCAATGCCCATCTGCTTGAAGTCCACCACATCATCCGTGCGCGACTTGATGGCGTGTTCCACCTTTTCCAGCTTCGCTATCAGGTTGTGCTTGCGCTTCTCCAGCCCTTTCAGCATCGCCCGCGACACATTCTTGCCCTGCTGCCGCAAGACTTCGAGGTTTTCCTCCACCGTGTCAAGCTCCGCTTGCAGTATGCGCTGCTGCAACTCCGGCGACTGCGGTATTTTTCCGAACTGGTCGTGCGACATGATGACGCAATCATAGTCGTTGTTCTTGATATTGTTGAAGAAACGCACACGGTTGGCAGTAGAAAAATCCTTCTCCGAAGCATAGAGGATGCGGGCATTCGGATAGGCAGCCTGATAGGTGGCAGCAATCTCCGCGACATTGGCTTTCAGACCGATAATCATCGGCTTGTGCGCCAAGTTCAGACGCTTCATTTCATGCGCTGCGATACACATTATCAGCGTTTTGCCTGTTCCCACTTCATGATCACAGATACCTCCTCCGTTCTGTTTGAGCATCCAGACGCAATCCATCTGCGAGGGATAGACGCTCTTGATGCCCCGGCTTGCCAGCCCCTTTAGGTTGAGGTCGGGAAAAGTCTGGTGCGAGCCGTCATACTTGGGGCGCACGAAACAGTTGAACTTGCGGTTATACATCGTCGTCAGCCGTTCCTTGAACTGCGGCGACTGCTCTTCGAGCCATTCGGAGAAGCCGTTTCGTATCTCGTCAATCTTGGCGTTGGCGAGTTGTATTCCCTCGCTGTCGCGCATCTTGATGTCGTTGCCATGCTCGTCCTTGCCGATGGACTTCATCATGTCGGGGCAGGTGTTGTGCAGGGCATGTTTCAAAAGGCTCATGCCGTCGTATGTACGGTAATAGCCCCTCACGCAGAACTCGTCCCATATCTTGAAGTTCTTATGGCTGCAAGCCACGGAGAACTCGTCCATGCTGGCAGAATAGGCGATTTTCACGTCCGTGTCGAAAAGATGGCTCATGTAAGCGGCATATACGCCCGTAGGAATCCAGCGTTCCCCGAAGTTGAAGTCGAGATCCTCAAAGGCGATGCGCTGCGGTTCGGCATCTTTCAACGCCTCCAACGCCTGCTTTACTTCCGGCAACTTTTCGCTTTCGGGATTGTCGCCTATCCATGCCTCTATGCGTTCCGCCTTCTCTATCACGTTTCCGGCGATGAATCTATCCATTATTTCGTAACCGGTTACGAGCGGATTGTAGAAGATACGTCCTTTGAGGGCATTGAGCAGTTCCTCTTCCGTAGTATCGGTTATCCCCCGCATATAGTCAAGATTTACCGTACCGTACTTGTTGAGCGATGCGGACAAGGCTTCTTCGGGAGAGCCGACATTGGCGTGGTTCTCCACCGAGAAGGAAACGGGACGCTCGAAGATGTCCGCCTTGACAAACCTGCCATTCTCCGCACGTTCCAGCGAAAGGATGTCGCGCCCTCCGGCATCCATCATCACCAACTTCACGTTCTGTTTGGCGTTGAGGTTGCCGTAGCGCATGACAAACTCATCGTAGCAGGTGTTCAGGTGTTCACGCCAAGGAACATTTTCCTCATGCCGATTCGATTCATAGCGATACAACCGCTCGTATGCGTCACGGAGCGACACATACAGCAATGCTTTCTCTTTCTGATATCCGGTTAGTCCAAGCGGCTGGAAGGTCGCACCGTAAGGAGTAATGTCCTTCAGATAACCGATGTCACGTACCCTGTTTGCCACCAGCGAACCTTCACGCAGGTGCATTTCCGGCGTACGGTGATAGGGACGCGGTGTAAGGTCGGGTACTTCCTCTTTCGGCTTTTCCGTTTCAGATTCGGGAAAAAGGGAAGAGGTTGCTTTCTCACTTGGGCTATTGCCCGTAACAGGAACGGGAGTTGCCTCCGGCTGTGCTTCGGGTTGTTGTGCTTCTTCCTTTTGCTCCGGTTTGTTATCCGACGAAGGCACAAAGGCGGGATTCAGCGTGTCCTTGACACCCGACTTTTTCAGTTGTTCCTGCCTGTGCCGTTCCGCTTCAAGCCGTAGAGCCTTGCGCCGTTCCGGTGTCAGGCTCATCATCGTTTCATAGAAGCCGTTGATGGGAGGATTGGTTTCCCAGTCCAAAGTGGCATAGATGTCGTCCGGGGCGCTTTGCTTCCCGTCATTATCCGGCTTTGCCTCTTTGTCCCCGTTTGCAGGCTTGGCTGTTTCAGCCGTTGGAGCAGCCGTAACCTGCGACTTCGGTTTGGGAGGTACACGCTTTGCCGCGCTTTCCTTTTTCGCCGTCTTTTTCTTCTTGGCGGGTACATCCTTCTTCTTGACTTCCTCGGTCATGCCCCAGAGGTCAAGCAGGGACAGTTGCACGGCACCTGAATACTGCGGACGGCGTGGCTCAATCTCCGGCTTTTCCTCAATAGGTTGTGTTTCCTGCTTTATGGCAGGTTGTTCCGGCTTGGCTTCAACGGCAACTGTTTTCTTCTCGCTTGCTTGCCCGATTGTTCCCGAATACAGGCGCATGGCAAGCCTCATGTGGCAGTCCTCGTCAAGCATACGGCGCAAGTCATTGGCAATGCCTTCTGTCTTGCCCTCGTGCAGATAGACCATAGCGGGCTTGCCGTAAGGGTCTGTGTCGAGTTTCGCGGTCGTATGCACGACGCGTTCGGGATGGTGGATGAAATAGGCGTTGTCCGTCAGGTTTGTCTTCGTGTCCGTCTGTATCACGGTCAGCAGCCGTTCATCCTGCGACATTTCCGTCTTGTGCAGGTTCTTTTGCAGGACAATCAGGTCGCTGCCCACCTCTGTTCCCGCGTTGTCCGAGAACAGGTTGTTGGGCAGGCGGATTGCCGACACCAGATTCGCCTGACGGAACAGTTCGTTGCGCACCGTGGTCTTGGTGCTGTTCAGCACTCCCTGCGACGTGATGAAAGCCACGATGCCGCCGTTGCGTACCGTGTCCAGTCCTTTCAGGAAAAAATAGTTGTGGATGGCTTTCTGTGCAGAGCGTCTGCCGAAAGATTCGCTCTTTTGAAATTCAGCGTCAAACACGGCTATGTCGCCGAAGGGGATGTTGGACACCGCCAAATCGAAATAGTCATTGAACGGTTTTTCGATTTTCTCAAAACCGTCTATACGCATCTTCTTGTCGGGGTGGAGCTGCCGCAGGATCGTACCCGTGAGCAGGTCTTTTTCAAACGCCATCACATCAGCGTCGGGACTGTGCCACAGCACGGCGTCCACGAATGCGCCGACACCGGCCGACGGCTCCAGCACACGTGACGGACGGACACCGTAATCCGCCAGCACGTCAGCGATGGTGCCGGTTATCTCTTTCGGTGTGTAGAAGGCTGTCAGCACGGACGCTTTCAGCGAATCCACAAACCGCTTGTACTCCATTTCATCCCGGCTGTTCTCCCGTATAAGCCTGTGCAGCTCCACGGTAGGGGCAAACAGTTCGAGGTCGGATTTCGCCCAGTGGACGGCATCCGTCAGTTCCCTTGCAGGGTTCAGGATACATTTCAGCCCGCCGAAGCCGCAATACTTCCGGAGTATTGCCCGTTCTTCGGCTGTTGCCGCTCTCTGTTCCCTTTCAAGGATGAATGCCGTCCGTATCGCCTCGATGTTGTCCCGCAGTCTTTGTTTGCGGTTAAACGCCATACTCCTCTATGTAGAGGACAGCTGCCCCTGTCAGTTCCGTGTAGAGCAGGTCATAATCGGGCGACAGGGCGAAATTGTCGTCCGAGAGGTCATAAATGGAGAATACGTTTCCGACAAGCGGCAGCAGTTTTAGGGTAAAGGATTCACGCTCCGCTTCCGGCACGTCACCAGCAAACTCGTTTTCCACGACTTCGCGCAGTATGGCGTATTTGGAGTAGCGAAGCCCCTCCAACAGCGTGCGCATGGCCAGTTCCTGCGCACCGTCGGCGGGATAGCCTTCGAGCCTTGCCCGTTCATACGTTCCGGCGGCACGGTCGGCGCGTTCACGGATGATGGCTTCGTCGGTTGCCTGTTCAAACCTGTTTGTCCGGAGATAGTCCAGCAGGTACAGACCGTAGTAGGAAAAGTCGGTCTGCTCCTTGTTTTTCTTCTTGTTATTCATTTCTTTGGATTTAGTGGATTGGTAAATAATGACCGGGATAATTGTCTGAAAGGAGAAGAAAAAGGCACCCGGTATCCCTCCGAGTGCCACCACTAAATCCAAAGTATGAGTGTAATCCGGTATCGAAGAACAATTCATTACTCTGAACCAGTGGCAAAGTTAATACTATTTCTTCCGTCCTGAAAATTTCTTGGTCGTTTTCCTTTCGGGGAACACGAAAGTCGTGTTGTAGTCCCCGTCAAAGGCAACCACGGCATCGAAGCTCTTGCCCTGCTTGCTCTTGAAGCCTTTGAGCAGCTTTGTGTGTCCGTCGGTGAGCAGGTCTTTGATCTCGTCATCGGAGAGGGTACGGTTTGCCTTCAGGCGGAACACGGGCAGCCCGCACTCCGCGTTGTCGCAGCGGACGACCTTGCCGTAGAACTGCATCCTGCCTGTTCCGCACTTGGGACACTTGCAGCCGGAGTCCCTGCGGGCGAACAACTTGTCGCACGAGAGCAGTTCGGAGGTAATCTCCCGTGTGTACGTTTCTATCTCCTTGCGGAAGGTGTCGGCGGGCAGTTCCCCGCGCTCGATGCGTGCCAGTTCTTTTTCCCATTCGCCCGTCATGGCAACGTCAGCGATGCGCATCGTCTTCACAACCGAGTAGAGGGCAAGTCCTTTTTCGGTGGGTACGAGCGACTTCTTGCAGCGTTCCATGTAACCGCGCCTAAAGAGCGTTTCGATGATGGCGGCACGGGTGGCGGGTGTGCCGATGCCGCAGTCCTTCAATGCCTGCCGCAGCGCGTCGTCCTCTATCTCCTTGCCTGCCGTTTCCATTGCTGACAGTAGGGTGGCTTCGGTATGCAGCGGTTTCGGCTTGGTCTTGCCCTCCGTGAAGGAGGCGGCTTTCAGTGGCAGCGTGTCGCCTTCCTGCCAGCCGGGAATAGTGGCTTCCTCTTTCTCTTCCTCGCCATAGACGGCACGCCACCCGGCTTGTTTGATGATACTGCCTTTTGCCACGAACTCCACTCCGGCACATTCTGCCGTGACGGTAGCGGTGTCTTTGACGCATTTCTCAGAAAAAGCCTCAATCATGCGCCCGGCAATCATGTGATAGACGGTACTGTCCTCTTTGGAGAGGAACAGCGGCTTCTCGCCCGTGACGAGCAGGGCGTGGTGGTCCGTCACCTTGCCGCCGTCCACGCTGCGGCGTGTCGGCTTCTTCGGAACGGGCACTTTGCCTTTCCATTCAGGCAGGTTGCCGATAAAGGCAAGCAACTTGGGAATTTCCGCGAACATATCTTCGGGAATGTAGCGGCTACCGGTTCTCGGATAGGTGATGAGCTTCTTCTCGTAGAGCTTCTGCGCGATTTCGAGCGTCTGTTCCGCCGTGAAGCCGTGCTTGGCGTTGGCTTCTTTCTGGAGCGTGGTCAGGTCGTACAGGAGCGGAGTGTCCTCCGGCTTCTCCTTGCGCTCGGCTTTCGTGACGGTAGCTGTGCCTGCTTCCTTTACCTTATTATATAGTGTTGTGGCAGGCTCTTTCTCTTTCCATTTCTCCGTGGAGGAGAATTTCACCACCTCGCCATCGCCTGCGTCTGCGGCGATATGGAGTTGCCAAAAGGCTTCGGGCGTGAAACGGCGGTTTTCCCAATAGCGTGCGCACACCATCGCCAGCGTGGGAGTCTGTACCCGTCCGACGGAGTACGTGCCGTGTCCGGCGGCGATGGAGAGTGCCTGCGTGCCGTTGATGCCCACGAGCCAGTCGGATTCGCTACGCGCTTTGGCGGCAAGGTAGAGGTTGGCGTATTTGCTACCGTCTTCAAGACTGCGTAATCCTTCGCGGATAGCCTTGTCGGTGAGCGAACTTATCCACAGGCGTACGAAAGGCGTGTCGCATCCGATATAATGGTAGAGGTATCGGAAGATAAGTTCTCCCTCGCGTCCGGCATCGGTTGCCACGATAATCTGTTCGCTTTCCTTGAAAAGACGGGTGATGATTCTTATCTGCGACACCACGCCGCTGTCGGGCTTGTAGCCCTTCTCCGTCTTGACCTGACGGGGAATGAGCGTGAAGGTTTCGGGTATGACGGGCAGGTTGTCGCGGACGAAGCCGCGTATGCCGTAGCCGTCGGGCATGGCAAGCTGGACGAGGTGTCCGAACGCCCATGTCACGGCATAGCCGCCTCCCTCGAAATATCCTTCTTCTCTTTTTGTCGCGCCCACGATGCGGGCTATTTCACGTGCCACGGATGGCTTTTCTGCAATGATTGTCTTCATGCTGATTACTTTTTAATGGATTATTACTTTGGATTTAGTGGTGGAGGTTTGGGGATATTACATCTTCATGCCCTTGCCCGTTTTCTTTTGCGGTTTGTCCTGCTGCTTTTGCTGCTTGTCGTCCTTTGGGGCGGTCTGTCCCTTCTGCAACGGCTCTTTCACTTTCTTTGTCGCCTCATTGGTCTTGCCCTCGTTGTTTACTGCCACCTGCGTGCGGCTCTCGTTGGACGGGGCTACCTTCTGCGCGTTGTCGGGGTTGGTGTCGTAGCGGTATGGGCGGCCTTTCTCCGGGTTGAACTTGATATACATCGTGGCGTGGAAGCCCTGCTTGTCGGTCACGTTCTCCAGCTTTATCGCCTTGCCCGCCGCGTAGTCGGCTTTCTGCTGTTCCGTGAAATCCACGCCGCTCCATTTGCTGATGGGGCGGATGCTGCCGTCGGCGTTCGTCCACGTGTTGCGGCGTTGCTCCTTCTGCGGGGCTGCGGCATTGTCCGCGCGTTGCGACTGCGAGGTGCTGTCCTTGGTTTCCTGCGTCTGCACGGTACGGGGCGACCTGCCGGTTCCCGGTACGAACTCCACGCCTCGCTGCTCCACGTTCACTTGCAGGGTGGTGACGAACTTCCTGCCGTCGTTCCGTTCGATGAGCTTGTCGCGCACGGGCAGCCCGGCACGCAGCATATCCTGCTCCTGCTTGGTGATTTCCGTCTTGCCGATGCGCTCCGGGATGCGCACCTTGCTTGCCGGAATGTCTGTGATTTCATTTGTCTTGCGGTCAATGCTGACGAACGAGGGTGTTATTTCGCCCGTTTCCCTGTCCACGAGGTCCACGACCCTGCCGAGATTGCCCGTCTCGCGCAGGTTCTTACGGTCTTCGTCGGAGAACTTGTGTTCTTTGTATTCGTCGAGTTTCTGCTCCTTGCGGATGAAGTGCGGCACGAGACTGACATTGCCATCGCCGTCCTTCTTGAAGGAGAGGCGGGCGTCCAGCTCGAAAGCCTCGCCGCCGAACTTGGGCGACACCTTCACCAAGTCGGACTTGCCGTAGTTGAGCATCTTGGTCAGGTCGCCGGACTTTTCAAGGTCGGCACGTTTCACGCCCCATTTCTCTTCCAGTTCCTGCCAGTTGATTCTGCTCTCGTCAATGGGCTGGTAGCCCCGTCTGCCCTGTGTCTGCTGCGGGCTTTCCTGATTCTGTTCCTGTTTCTTTTCCATGTTTTCCTGTTTTTGGTTTTCTTTGGGTTGTTCTTCTTGTCTTTGTCCCTGTTCCGGCTTTTCCGCCGTCTGCTCTTCCTTCACCTGCTTTTCGTAGCCGGAGGTGTCCACCTTGTGTGGCGCGAGCATCTCCTTGTTGGCTTCTGGATCTTTCAACAGTTCCTTCATCACCTCCAGCAGGTGGTCGGCTTGGTCTGCCGCGATACGGTAGAAACCGAAACGGCTGGGTTCCTTGCACTGCCGGAAGAAGTTTTTGAAGAAGTTGTCCAGCACGTCGCCGTGGCGGTCGAATTGCAGGAAACTCTGCGCGTTCTCCGCTTTTGCGGGGGTACGCTTGGGAGAGCCGTCTGCATCCAGCCCGGCTACCACGCTGATCTCGCCCGTCTTCTCGTCACGGACTATCAGCACGTCCTTTTCGTCTTTTTTCTTTGCCATTTGATTTTTGGTTTTAGTTAATTACAGTTTGCGCCATATTTCGATATTCTTCTCATAAACCTCCAGATGATGCCGCGAAAGGTTCTCAAGGAATCCCGAAACGCTCATGCCTCTGCCTCCGAGACGGCGTATCATGTCGTCCAACCTGTCACGCACATCTTCACTGATAAACACAGGCTTGCGGTTCGTTATCTTGGGTACTTGCAGGTACTTCTCCTTGTATTCTTCAAGGGTAATCCTGCGTTTTCTTTTAGGGACATTCCGGCTGTCCTTTGCCATTCTTTTCTGTTCCATTTGAAAATTGTTTAATTGATTATTTATGAAAGAAATTATGGATACGTGCCTTGTAGAAGGCTATATCTTCTTTGCGGAAGTCCTTTACGTGTTCGGAGAGGAACTTTAACACGTCCTCTTCGCTGTAATAGGTCTTTTTGCCGAGCGTCTTGTACGGCAGCGCGCCGATGCTGCGGTAGCGTTGCAGGGTGCGCTTGCTTATCTGGAGCAGCATACAGAGGTCTTGGTTGTCGAACATCTTTATACTTTCCATCGGGTTTGCGGTTTTGCCTGACGGTTGCATGGATTGTAACAGTTCGTCCTGCCGGTCAAGCCGTTCCATCACTTTCTGCATCCAGCTCTCGAAATTGTTTCGGGTAAGCAGTTCCATACGTCACGTCCTCCTTCCTTTGGGTTTGCCGCCCGTGCGTAGCGTGTGGTTGCGTTTCAGTTCCATCGGTGTGGCGGCTTCCTCCACCACGGTACAGTCCGCGAGCAGGCGGTCGATTTCCGACTGGCGGTAGCGGCACTTGCCGCGCAGCACCACATAGCCGATGCGCTGTTCGCTGCGCATACGCTGGAGGGTGCGACTACTCACGTTCAGCTGGTACGCCGCCTCGCGGGTGGTGAGCAGCCTGTCAGGGGATTCTCCCTTGCTTTCGCCGGAAACGGCTCGCACGTGTGCCGCTATCTCGGCTATCTGTTCCATCAATGCGCGGAAGGCGGAACTTTCGATCGTTATCACTTTCATGTTCAGTCCTTTCTTTTGGTTTCTGCGGCAAAATTCGGTAATAAACAAAAGCGGCTTTAACAGCTCACTACGTGTCTCACGTAAGATTTTTATCGGAAATGGCTCCGTAACCCGGACAGACGGCGAAACAAGCTGCCATTTAGCGGAAAACGGCATGGATTCATGGCGGCTTCGTTACCTTTGCGGCAAACCCTGAAATGTTTTGAATATGGAAATTGTATCTATCGAGAAAAAGACCTTCGAGATGATGGTGGCGTCTTTCAACGCCCTCTCGGAGAAGGTTGCCGCCCTGAGGCGCAAGAGCGACGGAGGGCGGCTGGAAAGGTGGCTCACGGGCGAGGAGGTCTGCGGGCAGTTGAGAATCAGTCCGCGCACGTTGCAGACGTTACGCGACAAGCGGCTTATCGGCTACTCGCAGATAAACCGCAGGTTCTATTACAAGCCGGAAGAGGTCAGGAGGCTGGTTCCGCTTATCGGCACGCTCTATCCCGGCGGCAGATAATCTTATTATTCACCCACTGAATCCAAAGTTATGATGAACGAGAACAACGATGTTTTTACACTGGAGGACGAGCCGCTTGCCACCGTGGTGCAGAATATGCGCAAAGGCTCTAAATGGCTCTCCGCATTTTTGGAAAGTTACCGTCCGCCGCTGGACGGGGAACGTTACCTGACGGACAGGGAGGTGGCGCACTTGCTCCGCGTGAGCCGCCGTACCTTGCAGGAATACCGCAACAACAGGGTGTTGTCCTTTATCCTTTTAGGAGGAAAGGTTCTTTACCCCGAATCGGGCTTGCGTGAACTGCTGGAGGCGAATTATCGCAAGCCAATGGAATAAAGACAGCATGAAAACGAAAAAAGGAAACGGACAACTCAAATTTGGCTGTCCGTTTCCTTTTTGTTGGCACGTATGCGTGTTCAGCAATACCCGGCTTTCCCGTTCTGTATGAACATCACGTATGCCTGTCGCTTTTCTTTCGAGAGAGCTTTACCCACCAGCCATGTGCGGAACACGTGCGTGCAGTAGGTGTTCAATCTGAAAGCGACGGGGATGATGATTTCAAGCGAGTAAACATCCGCGTACAGACCGTTTTCAAGTTGAATGTAGCGGCATACCTCGTAGTCACTCAACACGTCCGCTTTTAGGACGGCTTTGATGGCGGCGTTCACTGACGGGACACCCGTGTGGAACAGTCCGGCGATTTCTCCGGCGGTCATCCATACATCGTTACCGGTTACGCTGACCGCCTTGTCCTCTATGATGATTATGTCACGTTTCATGGCTTCTCTGTTTTAGATGGTACAACCTGCAAATTCCTCAATCGTGTTCAACCTTGCGGCAAGGTTCTCCATGTCTTGATTGAGCTTCTCTTTGGTTATTTTCGCGTATATCTGCGTTGTCTTTATGCTCTTGTGTCCCAGCATGGAACTGACCGTTTCGATGGGTACGCCGTTGGAGAGGAACACCGTCGTGGCGGCCGTATGGCGGCTCTGGTGCCATGTAATATGCTTGGTGATACCGCAACGCTTGGCGACGGCACGGATTCCGGCAAGGCACGTGTTATAGTGGGGTACGGGGAATATCCTGCCGTCCCCGCACAGCCCACGGTATTTGTCGATGATGCGCTTCGCTATGTCGAGCATACGGATGTTTGACACAACACCCGTCTTCTGGCGGTTGATGTTTATCCACTCGTGTTCATCGAAGTAGGTGCGGATATTCTCTTCCGTCAGGTTGCGCATATCGGCGAACGACAAGCCCGTGAAGGCGCAGAACAGGTATAAATCACGATACAGTTCTTGCTTCGCATTCTTCAGCTTGCCTTCCATCAGCAGGCGGATTTCATCTTTCGTCAGAAAGCTGCGGGTTGTTTCCTCCTTCTTGATTTCATACTCACGGAACGGGTCGCGCGTGAGCCATTCGTTGTTGATGGCGATGAACACCATCGTCCGAAGCGGGCAGACATACAGCCACACGGTGTTGGTGCAACAGTGTTTGTCCGTGCGCAGGAACATTTCAAAATCGGAAATGAAAGCGGGTGTAAGCTCTTTCAGGGCGATGTCCTTCACGTGGTAACGGATGGTGAGGAACTCTTGCAGGTGCTTGTAAACGGTCTTGTACTTCAAGAGCGTGCCTTTGGCTTTCATGCCTGCCTCCACCTGCTTGGCATAGTCATCGTTGTGCTGTTGGAACACCTGCATCAGCGTGTGGTAGCGGTGTTCCAGTCCGAGAAAGGCGTTCTTCACCTTTTCCGCAGTGACGAAGTTGTCACGCTCCATGATTTCCTGATAATGCTTGTTGATGCGCACGCGCATCTTGTCGAGCATACGGTTCGTTTCGAGTGCCGCCGTGCTTCTGCCCGTGACACGTCCCCCTTTGGTGTCCCACAGCTTGGGATCGACGGTCAGTTTGCAGCTGAACTGCATCTGGGTGCCGTCCACCGTGATGCGTCCCATGACGGGTACTGTCCCGTCCTTTTTCACTACCTGACGCTTGAGGTAGTAGATTACTGAAAATGTACTCTTCATCGTCCTTAATTTTTTTAGGTTCAAAATTAGTTGGTGAAGAGCCTGTTGTCGGTACGCAAACCACGGAGGAACGGCGCAATCTTTTTCCGTAACCGGATTTGTTGCGTGAGTTGTCAGTAACTCACTAATCCTTAAAGCCTTGTTTCGCCATCTGCATATATCTGTCGCCTTTCCTGGCTTGGTTACGGACAAGTAACGCAGCGGCGTCTTGATTTGGCTTACACAAGGAATTTTATGGCTTCCGGAATAATTGGCAGATTAAATGAAACCCCTGTAAATCAAATCTATTACTTCGTTCTTCCGTATTCCACTTTTTATTCGTAACTTTGCCTCACAAACTATTCAAAATCCACTATGGAGTTTATTATCATTCTACTTTTACTTATTCTGAACGGCATTTTTGCCATGTATGAAATCGCTTTAGTCTCCTCAAGTAAAGCACGCCTTGAAACTCTTGTCGGAAAAGGGAACAAAAGAGCCAAAGGAGTATTGAAACAACTGGAAGAACCCGAAAAATTCCTCTCCACCATCCAAATCGGTATTACTCTTATCGGTATCGTATCCGGTGCCTATGGTGGTGCCACCATCGCTGATGACGTAGAACCGCTGTTCGCCCTCATTCCGGGAGTAGCCGCCTATGCCAAGACTCTCGCCATGATTACCGTAGTAGCCATCATCACCTATCTGTCGCTCATCATAGGCGAACTGGTGCCCAAGTCCATCGCCTTGAACAACCCGGAACGATGGGCCACCATGCTCAGCCCCTTCATGATTGTGCTGACCAAGATTTCCTATCCGTTTGTATGCCTGCTGAGCGCTTCCACCAAACTGATGAACAAACTCATCGGACTGAACAGCGGCGAAGAACGCCAAATGACACAAGACGAACTGAAGATGATTCTGCACCAAAGCTCGGAACAAGGCGTCATCGACAAAGACGAAACGGAAATGTTGCGTGACGTGTTCCGCTTCTCGGACAAAAGAGCGAATGACCTGATGACCTATCGCCGCGACATCGTTGTGCTCCATCCCACAGACACACCGGAAGAGGTGCTGCGTATCATCCACGAAGAACACTTCAGCAAATATCTCCTGGTGGAGCGGGGAAAGGACGAGATTATCGGTGTGGTTTCCGTAAAGGACATCATCTTGATGATGGGCGGCGAACAACCCTTCAACTTACGTAGTATTGCACGCCCTGCTTTGTTTATTCCGGAAAGTTTGTATGCAAAGAAAGTTTTAGAGCTGTTTAAGAAGAACAAAAACAAGTTCGGAGTTGTTGTAGACGAGTATGGAAATACAGAAGGTATCATCACCCTGCACGATTTGACGGAAAGTATCTTCGGAGACATCCTCGAAGAGAATGAAACGGAAGAAGAGGAAATCGTTGTTCGTCAAGACGGTTCCATGCTGGTGGAAGCTTCCATGAATCTGGATGACTTTATGGAGGCGATGGGCATTATGAACTATGATGACCTGAAAGAAGAAGACTTCACCACCTTGAGCGGTCTTGCCATGTTCTTGATAGGACGGGTGCCGAAAGCCGGAGACTTGTTCAGCTACAAAAACCTGGACTTCGAAGTGGTGGATATGGACCGCGGACGGGTGGACAAGCTGCTCGTCATCAAGAAAGAAGAAGATGAATAACAAACGCTATTGCGTCTTTATAATTAACTTAAACCATTAAAGCAATGAAAAAAGTAATGATGATTGCAGCCCTTGCCGCTGCATTGGTATCCTGCCAATCAAAAGGAACTCAGAACAATGACGCCGTCGCCATGGACGAAAGTGTAATGGCTGTTACCGGCAATGACTCGTCTGCCGTAGCCGTATACGAAGGAATCCTTCCCGCCGCCGACGGTCCGGGCATCCAGTATGTATTGAGTGTAGACAGTGTAGGTCCCGACGGAGAAAGCGGCTACACGCTGGTAACAACTTATCTGGATGCCGAAGGCCCCGGAAAGAACAAGAGCTTTACTTCCAAAGGAAAGAAAGAAGTTATCCAGAAAGACGTCGACAACAAGAAGAAAACAGCCATCAAGCTGACCCCGAACGACGGGGACACTCCGGTGTACTTCGTAGTAGTGAACGACACAACCCTGCGCCTTGTCAACGACAGCCTGCAGGAAGCTGTGAGTGACTTGAATTATGACATCATCCAGGTGAAATAGTCCATCCATACTTATAAGAAAGAACGGTACAGCCGGAATTACTGAATTCAGTGGTTCCGGCTGCTGTTTTTTCAATGAGGGGGCATTTCAAACAAGAGAACAGAAGGCTATATCAAAAAGTTAGTGCTATCTTTGTCGCTTCATCAAAGTATATATAAACATGAGACATTCTTCCGAGAAACCTTTAGCACCTGCCAACTACTCACGCTGTTTCAACAACCAATGCCCGAAAGCCGACAACTGCCTGCATCGCTTAGCCGCCCTTCGCGATACCCCCGAGTACCCGTCCATCCGCATCATCAATCCACTGTGTATTCCAGAGGATAGCAGCCAATGCGCCTATTTCCAATCGACACAAAAGATACATGTCGCATGGGGAATCAGCCACTTGCTCGATGAAGTTCCCTACAAGAATCTCCAACCTCTGAAAAGCCAGTTGATAGCCCATTTCGGCCGCGGAAAATACTACCGCTTCTACCGGGAAGAATCTTACCTTTCCCCCGAAGACCAGAACTATATCCGCAGAACTTTCCACCAATACAACATTCCGGGAGAACCGGCTTTCGACTCCTACAGCGAGGAATACAAATGGTAGAAAGGTAATCTTCAGCCCCCTTTTCATGTCATTTTATCACTGAAAATATAGATAACACTTTAGTTCACAACGGTGAACACTTTGTTACAACAGTAAGAAACAAAGTGTTCACATACTATGAAACAAACTGTTCGCACTCAATAAAACAAACTGTTTTCTTTAACGGAACAAACAGTTTCCTACTAATGAAACAAACTGTTCTCCATATTGAAACAAACCGTTCTCCTTAGGGAAACAGACGGATTCCCTTTTGAAGCCCTACAAGGGGAATAATTATCGCCTGCGAAAATATAGGAGGAAATACAGTGACATAGTGCGATACCTATTCTCTGCAAAACGGGTGAACGTGTTCGGGAGGATATTGCAGCAACACGGGATGAGGTAAAGGAAAGAGAGGGGGAGATGGTATATTGTGTGGTAAAAGTGGAGAGGTAGAAAAGACGGAAAGGATTACAGTTGAAATAAATTCTTTTTCTTAACTTTGTGAAATAGAAACATCGAATATGACGATGAAGAAAATAAAAATATGAAAACAGCACTATCTATAAATCAACCGTTCAAGGATTGGGTAAACCACCTAAAACAAGACATTCGTAGTGCACAGATTAAAGCGGCTGTACGCGTGAACAGCGAACTGCTTCACCTTTACTGGCAACTGGGGGCAGAAATTATAGAACGGCAGAAAGAAATGACTTGGGGAAGCGGATTTCTCGAAGAGTTGAGTCGTGAGCTGATGGCAGAATTTCCTGATATGAAAGGGTTCTCATATAGAAACATACGCAGTATAAAGCAGTGGTATCTATTTTATAATGAGCCATATACAATTTGGCAACAAGTTGTTTCCAAATTAGGTGAAGAGAAATTTTTCTCCATCCCTTGGGGGCATCATCTCTATATCATCTCCCAATGCAAGGAAGTGGATAAGGCTCTATTCTATCTGAATGAAACTGTAGAAAACGGCTGGAGTCGTGCCGTTTTGCTCAACTTTCTTGATACCAATCTCTATGAGCGGCAAGGCAAAGCGGTAAACAATTTCAGTCGTCTGCTACCAAAACCGCAAAGTGACCTAGCTCTACAGACACTCAAAGACCCCTATAACTTCGATTTCCTGACCATTACCAAAGATTTTCAAGAATTAGAGTTAGAAAAGGTTTTGACACAAAATATAACTCGTTTTCTGCTTGAATTGGGTAAAGGATTTGCATTCGTAGGGCGTCAAATGCCTTTGGAAGTAGGCGATGAAACAATCTATCCCGACTTGCTTTTTTACCACTTGGGACTGCGTTGTTATTGCGTAATCGAGCTAAAAGTGCAGAAGTTCAAACCTGAATTTATAGGTCAACTCGGTACTTATATCAGTGCCGTAAACCATCTAAAATGTAAACCTGGCGATAACCCCACCATCGGCTTGCTTATCTGCAAGACAAAAAACCAAGTAATGGCGCAATATGCACTGGAATCAACAAATCAGCCTATCGGCATATCAGAGTATGAGCTGTCTAAGCTGATTCCCGAAGATATTAAAAGTCAACTGCCTTCGATTGAGGAAATAGAGGAACAAGTAAAGAGAATTCAAGGAAAAAAGGAGGAAGAGAGATGAAGGCTTGTATCAATATAGTGAACTTATTCGGAGAAAAGACAGTTAAACAATAAAACCGGAAACATATATGGCCGATAATTATCTTGAAAATCAGTACGAGCAATACCGGGCACGCAAAGCAGCTTGGGAGAAAGCGAAAAAATCCGGTAAGGCACAAACGCTACATAAGCCGACACTTCCCCTCAAAAAAGGTGGAAAGAAAGTGTTCGTTACCGGAGGTGCAGGGGGTATTGGCAAAGCCATTGTAGAAGCTTTCTGCAAGCTTAATTACCAAGTAGCCTTTTGTGACAAGAATGAACTGAAAGGGCAGCAAACCGCCCAAGCCACCGGAGCACAATTCTATCCCGTCGACCTAAACAGCAAAGAAGCATTGGAACTGTGCCTGCAAAATATTTTCAAGGAATGGGGGGATATTGACATCATTATAAACAATGCCGGCATCAGTGAATTCTCTCCCATCACAGAAACGAGTGTGGAGACTTTCGATAAAATATTGTCTGTGAATTTACGTCCGGTGTTCATTACTTCACATGCGTTGGCAGTACACCGCAAAAGTCAAAACAACACGAATACCTACGGAAGAATCATTAATCTCTGTTCTACGCGCTATCTGATGAGTGAACCGGGCAGTGAAGGATATGCAGCTTCCAAAGGAGGCATCTATTCGTTGACGCATGCGTTGGCTTTATCGCTTGCAGAGTGGCACATCACGGTCAACTCCATCTCTCCGGGCTGGATTCAGACACACGATTATGAACAATTACGGGCAGAAGACCATTCGCAACATCCCTCCGGACGGGTTGGTAAACCGGAAGATATTGCCCGTATGTGCGTATTCCTATGTCAAGACGAAAACGACTTCATCAATGGCGAAAACATCACCATTGACGGAGGCATGACCAAAAAGATGATTTACTGGGAATAGCCCTTTTATAAAACAATCTGCCCAATATAATAATTATAGGATATGAACATGAAAAAGTCTTTTATAGGAATCCTGGCAGCAACCATCATCCTCAGCGGATGCGGCACAAGCCAGATGGCTGTAGGCGACCCTAACGCAGTACTCGCAGGAGCTGCCATCGGAAGTAATGTAGGCGGTGCCATCGGCGGCTTGATAGGAGACAGCAACGGAGGCTGGCGGGGAGGATACCGGGGTTCCGCCATCGGCACCATCATAGGAACCATTGCGGGAGCTGCCATTGCCAATGCAGCCACAGCCCCCAAAAAGCAGGAGGAGTACAGCTACCGGATAGAAAGGACACAGCCCTATCCCCCGCAATCCGGAAGACAGCCGCAAGCATCGGCCATCGACCACTTGAGGATACGGAATATACGTTTCATTGACGACAGCCGCAACCACGTCATCAATTCGGGCGAAAACTGTAAAGTGATTTTTGAAATCATGAACGAAGGAAACAAAACAGCCTACAACGTAGTGCCGGTGGTGGTGGAAACCACGGGCATGAAGCGTATTTACATATCGCCGTCGGTCATGATAGAGCAAATAACTCCGCGCAACGGTGTGAAATACACCGCCAACATCAGTGCCGGAGAACGGATAAAGACGGGTAACGTCACCATACGCATAGCCATAGCCGACGAGTACGGAGACGAATATGACTGGCAGGAGTTTTCGTTGCCCACACAACGGTAGAACAATGTCTTAACAGTAGTTTTTCAAAGAAATGGAACAACAGCAATCTTCTTTCAAAGAAAAAGAACGCATAGAACTACGGGAACCCCGACGCTTTAAAGTCACCATCTACAATGATGACTTCACCACCATGGAGTTTGTGGTAAAGGTACTCACCACCGTCTTTTACAAATCATCGGTAGAAGCGGAAACACTGATGCTGCAGGTGCACAAGAGCAACTCCGCGGTAGTGGGCATCTACTCATACGACATCGCCCACTCCAAAGTACAGAAAGCCACCCGCATGGCACGCAATGAAGGTTTCCCCCTCCGGCTCACCGTCACCCCGGAGGAAGAAGAATAAGAAGAAAGAAACAATATGGATATAAAAAATACGATATTCGTAAACCAAGCATTCGCTTCCGCACAAAGAAAGGCCGAGTCTTACCGGCACGAGTTCATCATGCCCGAACATCTGCTGAGCGCCATTATAGAGCAGGAACCCTTTATCCACACCCTGCAAGATACCTTCTACAATTATGTGGAGCTCAGCATCTCGCTGGAAAACTATCTGACGGAAGAAGTGGACACTGTCCCCGACAATGTGGAATACGAGTTGGGACTTTCCGTCCAGCTCAGCTCACTCCTGCAACATGCCTATACGGTGACAGAGTATTCCAGCGCCGAAGAGCTGGATGTTCCTCATCTGATACAAGGCTTGCTGCAACTGGAAGATTCCTGGGCATGCCATTTCCTAAAGGAAGCAGTCGGCGGCGACCTGCCCGAATTCCTCAGTCTGCTCATTACCCACTACGAAGAAGCGGAGCTGGCAGAAGAAGCAGGCGGTACGCCATCTCCCGATGAACAAGAGAAAACAGAACCGTGGCGTAACTACGTGACCTGCCTCAACGACCATCTGGCAGACCACAACCCGCTTATCGGCAGGGAGATGGAGTTGGAGCGAACCATACAAGTGCTCTGCCGCAAAGAAAAGAACAACCCGTTGCATGTGGGCGAACCCGGTGTAGGCAAAACAGCCCTTGCCTATGGGCTTGCCGCCCGTATCGAAGCGGGCAACGTCCCCGAACGGCTTGCCGGCTTCCGCATCTATGAGCTGGACTTGGGCAGTCTACTGGCAGGCACACAATATCGCGGCGATTTCGAGAAGCGGCTGAAAAGTATCATGGAAGGCATCGGTCGTGAGGGAAACGCCATCGTCTACATCGACGAGATACACAACCTGATAGGCGCCGGACGCACGGGCGAAGGCTCTATGGATGCCTCCAACATGCTGAAACCCTATCTGGAAACCGGGGCAATACGTTTCATCGGCTCCACCACCTACGACGAGTACAACCGCTACTTCGCACGCAGCAAGGGACTGGTACGCCGCTTCCAGCAGATAGACATACTGGAACCGAACATTGAAGAAGCCATACATATCGTAGAAGGCCTGAAAGAGAAATACGAAACCTACCACGGCGTCACCTACGAGCCCGACGTCATCCCCTATGCCGTAAAGGCAAGCGCCCGCTACATCAGCGACCGTTTCCTGCCCGACAAAGCCATCGACCTGGTGGACGAAGCAGGAGCTTACCGGGAAATATACCCCACAGACTCCGAGGAACAGACCGTGGACAAGGCACTGATAACCGACATACTGGCACGTACCTGCAAAGTCAATGCCCTCGCCATGAAAGAGGACGACACCACCGCCTTGGAAAGCCTGCACGAACGCATCAGCTCCCGCATCTACGGGCAGGAAGAAGCCGTCCGTCAGGTGGTGGAAGCTGTGCAAATGTCCAAAGCCGGACTGCTGGACGAAAACAAACCGCTGGCAAGCCTGCTCTTTGTAGGCCCCACCGGAGTAGGAAAGACCGAAGTTGCCAAAGTGCTCGCCGCCGAGCTGGGTATTGCCCTGCAACGTTTTGACATGAGCGAATATACCGAAAAGCATACCGTAGCCAAACTGATTGGCTCGCCTGCCGGCTACGTGGGTTACGAGGACGGCGGCCTGCTGACCGACGCCATACGCAAGACCCCAAACTGCGTGCTACTGCTCGATGAGATAGAAAAAGCGCATCCCGACGTATTCAACATCCTGCTGCAAGTAATGGACTATGCCGTACTGACCGACAACAAAGGACGGAAAGCCGACTGCCGACACGTGGTCCTCATCATGACCTCCAATGCCGGAGCACAATATGCCCGCCAAGCGTCCATCGGCTTCAACAGTCAGGTCACCGCCGGAGAAGCCATGCTGAAACAAGTCAAGAAAACCTTTAAGCCCGAATTCATCAACCGCCTCTCTGCCACGGTGGTCTTCCATGACATGGACCGCCCGATGGCATCACTTATCCTCGACAAGAAACTCGGAGAACTAGGCAGCAAGCTATCTTCCCGCCAGGTGGAAATGGTATTGAGCCAGGAAGCACACGAATGGCTGCTCCAACGGGGTTTTATTCCCGAATACGGCGCCCGGGAGATGGACCGCGTGATAGCCGCCCACTTGAAACCCTTGCTGATGCGCGAAATTCTGTTCGGTACATTGAAGGCAGGAGGAAAAGTCCGCGTGCAAGTGGAAAACGGAGCATTGAAACTACAACCCGCAACCGAATAACGATATGGTCTTTCAACTGACGGATAAACTTGCTTTCCCCGACCCTCACTACGGCGACCCCGACGGGTTGCTCGCTGTGGGCGGTGACCTATCCATTGACCGCCTCATCCTGGCGTACTCCAACGGCATCTTCCCCTGGTACGCATTTCGGGAAGAACTGATACAATGGTGGTGCCCGATGGACCGTTTCGTCATCTTTCCGGACGAAATCCATATCTCCCACTCCATGCGTACGCTCATCAACAAAGGAAAGTACGAAATCACCTTCAACGAAGCTTTCCAAGACATCATACAAACCTGCGGAGAATTGCGGATAGAACAAGAAGGCGCCTGGCTCGGAACGAAGATGATGGAAGCCTATACGCACCTGCACGAACAAGGATTCGCCGCCAGCGTGGAAGTATGGGAAGAAGAGCAATTGGTAGGTGGGCTGTACGGAGTGACCCTGGGACGTTGTTTCTTTGGAGAGAGCATGTTCTCACTCGTTCCCAGCGCCTCGAAGCTGGCCCTCATCCATCTGGCCCAATTCTTCAGGGAACATGGAGGCGTCATGATAGATTGCCAGTTCGAAACCCCTCACCTCAAAACAATGGGAGGCAGGCACATCAGTTACGACGAATATATGACATACATCGAACAAGACTGCCGCTTCTAAAAGTAAAAAGGAATAACGAGGGGCTCAGAACTATCCGCGCCTAAATATAGCATAATGAAAGTACTCATATACTTTTGACACTCTCCTATTCTATTTGAAGGCCGGAGCAGGAAGATGCATACCTGCCATCGTCAATTGGTTGTCCTTGGCATATTGGAGGAAATACTTGCGTGCTTTCACGGCAGCTTCCTTATCCATATCATAGGAAGCGCAGTATTCCGGATGCTCCAACTGAAGGGCCGCACCATGGATGAGGTCACCAATCACCAGTAACTTGCCACTCTGGAAAACCGTATGACCGGGAGTATGACCGACTGCCTCCATGGCAACCACATTGCCCGGCAAGGTATCGCCAAACTCAAACAGATGCAGCCGTTCCTTATAGGCATCCATCGTCTTTACGACCTGCGCCTTCCTTTCGGCAGGCATTGCCATCCAGGCATCATATTCCACTTTTGATGCGTACACTTCGGCATTCGGGAAGACTACACTGTCTCCCTTCATCATTCCACCGATATGGTCGCCATGGAAATGGGTAAGATACAGATATCCAATATCTGCCGGAGAGATACCCAAAGATTGTAATCCGGGCAACAGACGACTGCCGGGAGCTCCCATTCCCGTATCAAAAAGGATACGGATACCATTCGTATCTACCAGGAAGGTGCTCATGGAAGAAGGAATACCGCCTTGAAGCGACAAACTTTCCATCAATTCATCGCTTGCATCCGGGAAAATCGTTCTCGGCATCAAATGCTCACCAGCATTATCCTGAATCCAAGTGGCCTGCACTCCCTCCAGTTGCAAGGTCTTTACGCCACTGCATGTTACACCGACACTATCCATACTTACATCTTCATTTGTTTGTTTCTTTGTCCTGCTGCCGCAACCCGCCATCAGCAATGCTGCTGACACAACAACCAGGCACGTCCATGTCTTGTTTTTCATCGGTACAGAGTTTTTTATCCATAAATATTGAAGTTCGCACAAATATAGGCAAATAAAATCATTCGGCACACGGATGCCTGAACCAAAAACGGCTGCCGACTCCCAATTCCGACTCAGCACCGATAGTCCCGCCAAGATGCTCAATGATACTTTTACAGATGGACAAGCCTAAACCCGTGCCCTTCGCAAAGGTATTAAGCTTTACAAAGCGGTCGAACACAGTAGCCACGGCATCCGGAGCAATACCCATACCGGTGTCCGTCACAGAAAACTCTATCTGATCGGTACCTTCCACCGGATGATATTCCAAAAGGATCTGCCCTTCACTGGTGAACTTCAAAGCGTTGTTTATAAAATTGGTGACCACCTGCATCAGACGTTTCTTGTCGGTATAGATACGGTAATCGGGCAAGTCGGGAGCCAACAGAACCGGTACAGCCTTGTCTTCCTTTATATCATAGTTGCGCATCACGTCCTTACAGAAGTCACTGACATCCACATACCCCATATTATAATCAAGTGTTCCCGCTTCTATCTTTGCCAAATCCAGAATGTCGGATATCAGTTGCAAGAGCAGTTCCGTATTCTCCTGCATGATGGCAAGGTATTCCTGGCGTTCTTCCCTATCGTCCAGTTCGGCAATGATGCTTGCAAAACCGACAATGGAATTGAGCGGAGTACGGATTTCATGACTCATATTGGCCAGGAAAGCAGACTTCAAGCGGTCCAGATGTTCTGCCTTATCCTTGGCGACCCGCAATTCCTCCTCTATCTTTTTCTGATGGTCGATATCCACACTGGTAATGACATGCGCCATCTGCCCGTCCACCCAAGCAAAGGCTGCACTGAACACGCGAAACCAACACTTGTCAAATGGCCGTTGATAATCCCACGAATAGACTTTGGTGGGGTGTCCGTTTTCATCTATCAAATGCCTCTTTGGGCAGAACTCACACTCCCCCGTCTTGTCCGAGTAGAGGGCCTCCCAGCATTTTTTCCCCCAGAAATGCTCGATACCGCCATATGGTTCTGCCATAGACCTATTGGCATACAACATATCGTGGGACTCGAAAGAGTTGACGTAAATATCAACGCCCATATTATTCATGATACTGCCTAATGTATTGCTGGCCCTCACTTCCCTTTCCTTATATTCCCTGACCGCAATTTCCTTAGAGAACGAGCCCAGCAAGAGATGAATGATTTGCAACTCCTCTTCCGTGAGATAGGTCTCTTCCTCCCTGCCTGCAAAACCTATGAATCCGATGATTTTACCCTCAGTATCTTCAAAATGCCTGATTAACAAAGAATCCTCACCGTAGAAATCAAGAATGTCAATATCATCCCATGAAGCATCCGCATTTCTGTTTCCATAGAAAGGTTTATCCCGAGCTTTCATGGCATCGACATGCTCCTTTTTCAACTCTCCCATATCGAAACGAGGTTTCATAGTCCCACCTTCATTTCCAATCGTTTCTTTCAATAAGAAATAACGGAATCCGTCAGTCTGATAGATAAACCCTTTCGTAAAGTCATAGTAGTTGCAGAAATCGGTCAACGATTCAATAACTTTCCTTTCATTGGGTTCATTGCTATTCAACCGTTCTAAAAAATGAAGCAAGAATATGTTTAAGTTCTCTTTGTTTTTGCCCATATAATCTTTTGAAAAGCTTTAAGGCACTAATATACAACTTTTTAAAGAGAAATAAGTTTCTTTTATATATCCAGGAAGTTTAAAAAACAACCATTCTCCAATAAAACAAAAAAGGCAATAACTTAATTTATTTTACAAGTATCACTAAGACAAAAGCTCTTCATCCGTATTCATACGACGGCATAACATCTAAAGTATACAAAAAGAAGTCTATGGAAGAAGAAAATATCCGAAACAGATTAATAGTCATTTTTTAAGGATAACAGAGTTGCCAATTTATCAAAAACAAAGTTAATTCACACATATATACATATTTGTATAAACGGAGAATAAGTAAAACTTTCCCAAAGATGTTTTTCTCTTCATAAGCGCTACAACCTATATACAACGAAATAAAGATTTGCAGTACAAACGGTCTGTTATGAGAGAAATATAGTATCTTTGCAACATGATGTTGCACCGTTTTACTACTTCCATAACCGACATTCCGCTTCCGGAAAGGTTCACCTATCCTTTCTGCTATACTCCGCACCCATTATGTATATTGGCAGCCAAAGAAGTACAAAGCTATCTTACCCGACAAACTGCATGGAAGGACGAACTGCGCCAAGGCAAAATGTTCGGGGTACTGATTGTACAAACCGAGCATGGAGAAATCGGATATTTAGCTGCATTCTCAGGCATATTGGCCGGAAAGAACCTACATCCCTTTTTTGTTCCTCCCGTATATGACTTGCTACAGCCACAAGGCTTTTTCAAGATAGAAGAAGAGAACATCTCTTCCATCAACCGCAACATCCGGCAACTGGAAAATGACAAAGCATATGCCGCCTTATCAGCAGAGCTTGCCCGGACCATTCAGTCAGCAGAAAACATACTGGCAACAGCCAAAGCACAGTTGAAAGAAGCCAAAACAGCCAGAGAACAGTGCAGAAAAGAAAAAGAACTCAATGCGCAGGAAGAAGCCGAACTGATACGGGAAAGCCAGTTCCAAAAGGCAAAATATAAACGCCTGGAACGTTCATGGAAAGCAAGGATTACCACACTGCAAACGCAGACAGAAGACTGGGAAAGACGGATTTCAGCATTGAAGTCTGAACGTAAAACCCGCTCTGCAGCATTGCAGCAAAAGCTATTCGAACAGTTCGGGATGCTGAATTACCGGGGAGAAGTCAAGAATCTCTGTGAGATATTCGGGCAGACCGTGCACAAGACACCTCCTGCCGGTGCGGGTGAATGTGCGGCCCCCAAACTGCTGCAACAAGCTTATCTACACGGATGGAAACCTATTGCCATGGCCGAATTCTGGTGGGGTGATTCCCCCAAGACAGAGATACGCCATCACGGCCACTATTATCCGGCTTGCAAAGGAAAGTGCGAACCTATACTGCAACACATGCTGCAAGGTCTACAAGTAGAGGAAAACCCCATGTTGAAAAGAATGCAGGTACCCTCCAAGAATCTGGAGATTGTTTATGAGGACCCATGGCTTTCGGTCATCAACAAACCGGCAGGAATGCTGTCTGTTCCCGGCAAGGAAGATGCAGTCTCCGTCTATAGCCTGATGCGTGAGCAATATCCCGAAGCTGACGGTCCCCTGACGGTGCATCGTCTCGACATGGCCACTTCCGGTTTAATGCTCATTGCCAAGACCAAGCGTGTACACCAGAACCTGCAGGCCCAGTTCAAGAACCGCCTGGTCAGGAAACGTTATGTCGCATTGCTCGAGGGTATTGTCCCAAAGGACAAAGATACGGTCGACCTCCCGCTTTGCCTGAATCCACTTGACCGCCCACGGCAAATGGTACACACCGAACACGGAAAGCCCGCCATCACCGATTATCAAGTTCTGGAACGTCTGGACGGGAAACGGACCCGTATCGCTTTCTATCCGCGCACGGGAAGAACCCATCAGCTACGTATACATGCAGCACACCCGCTTGGCTTGCACTGCCCCATCATCGGTGATGAACTTTACGGGGAGAAAGCAGACCGGCTTTATCTGCATGCCGAATACTTAGAATTTACCCACCCTATAACGGGAGAAACCGTAAGGATTACCAAAGAAGCTGAATTCTGACTGCCTACTGATTAATAACCAGCAAAGTAATGCAATAAATGATGATACTCCGACCTACCCCACAAGATTATGACGAACTGTTGACCGTCTGGGAAGCCTCTGTCCGCAGCACACATCACTTCCTGGCAGAAAAGGATATACAGTTTTACAAACCGCTGATAAGAGAGCAGTACTTTCTTGCCGTAGAGCTTTACATCATCCGCAACGAAAAAGAAGAAATTGCCGCCTTTATGGGACTGAGCGATGAACTCATCGAGATGTTGTTTGTCCGTCCCTACCAACAAGGTAAGGGATACGGAAAACGGCTCATGGAGTACGCCGTCCACCAAAAACACATCCACAAAGTGGATGTAAACGAGCAGAACGGACAAGCTTGCCGATTTTACCAACATATGGGATTCCAAGTGGCCGGCCGGGACGAAACCGACCCGACGGGAAAGCCTTTCCCTATTCTGCATCTGCAATTACCAACCCCACCACAGATTACTCGGGTAGAACACAGATTATAATTTAGCAAACTTATGAAGATACATCACATCGCCATCTGGACCTTCCGACTGGAAGAGATGAAAGAGTTCTACACACGTTACTTCAACGGGAGCAGCAATGAAAAGTACATCAACCCCCAAAAAGGATTCGAATCTTATTTCCTTCACTTCGATGAAGGAACGGATTTGGAACTGATGAGCCGTACGGACATACAGAATACCCCTATTGAGGAAAACAGACTGGGACTGACCCACTTTGCCTTTGCCTTCGACAGCCAGGAAGCTGTCCTCCGACAGACAGAACGGCTACGTACAGCGGGATATACCATCGCAGGAGAGCCCCGTACCTCCGGCGACGGATATTTTGAAAGTGTCGTCCTCGACCCGGACGGTAACCGTATAGAATGTGTATTCAGGGCATAGTCTCTCAATCAGAGGAGACAAAGCTTCTCAACAGTTTTATCTCCTCTGCCCAAAGCGATTCATCGGGCGTCTCCAAAATAATAGGTATACCGTCAAAACGCACATCTTGCATAAAGCGCCGGAAGAAATCCATACCTATCAGCCCCTTGCCGATGCTGTCGTGACGGTCTACTCTGGAGCCGAGTGCTTTCTTGGAGTCATTCAGGTGTATACCGCGCAGATAGCCGAAACCTACCGCTGTGTCAAACTCCTCAAACACCTTGTCATACTCATTCACTATATCATAGCCTGCTGTATACGTGTGGCAGGTATCAAGGCAAACTCCAACGCGAGACTTGTCATCCACCCGGTCAATGATATGTCCCAGCTGCCAGAACTCATTTCCCACATTGCTACCCTGCCCGGCTGTGTTCTCTATGACAGCCACCACATCGTGCGTCTTGCCCAATATAAGATTAATGGATTCAGCGACCTTGTCCAGACACTCTTCCACGGAAATCTTATTCAGATGGCTGCCCGGATGAAAATTCAGTAACTTCAGCCCTAATTGTTCGCAGCGCTGCATCTCATCCAGAAAAGCGGCACGGCTTTTCTGTAACCCTTCTTCTTCGGGATGCCCTAAATTTATCAGATAACTGTCGTGAGGCAGGATATAGCGGGAATCGAAGCCAAGCTTCCCACAATTTTCCTTAAACACCCTGATACTCTCCTCCGTCAGCGGCCTTGCCACCCACTGACGCTGGTTCTTGGTAAACAAGGCAAAAGCATTTGCCCCTATCTCACTGGCATTGACGGGAGCCGCTTCCACTCCCCCACTGGCCGATACATGTGCACCTATAAATTTCATAATCTTATTGTATTTGCTCTTTCATGAATTCCCACTGGCATTTTTTCATGTCCACACACCCATTCTTTCTGAACGTCACGCCCTCTGCCTCCAGCAAAGCCCGCTGTTCCGCCCAGCACGGTGCCAGCCTGCCCTGGCTGTTCACTACCCGATGGCAGGGCAGACACATGCCGTCGGGCACATCGTGCATAGCATGTCCCACCATGCGCGAACATTGAGGTCTTCCGACAAGATAGGCTATCTGTCCGTACGTCACCACCCGCCCCGGAGGGATTGCGGCCACTACATTATAAACCTCCTGCTGAAAAGTGTCTTTGTCCATAAAAGTCTGGTTTGGGAAGGCAAAGATATGATAAATTCAGCAGGTATGCGAACAGACGTTACAAGAAAGTGGCTGCGCCGAGCGGATTGTATGTATAGGTGACATTACGGGCACGGATGATTTCGCCCGTCGGGGTAAACAATATCTGATATTTCGTCTGGAGATTTGCCATCCCTACCTCTACCGCCACGATGGACTGCCATTTGGGAAACTGTACCCAAGTGACATTCTGCACCATCCCTCCGGAATATTCACTGGCGGCAAAAGCATTGTAAACGGCAGGGGGCACTTCGTCCATTGTCTCCCAGTCCGTCTGTTGCATTACCCATTGCGCCTGCCCGTCAAACCAGACTTTCGTATCAAAACCGTTCATCAGGAAATCTGCCACATAATAAGATTCATCATGCGACCAGGCAACATCATCTGCCGTAGGATACATTTTCTTCAGTGCAGCCTGTACATCAGCAGGTGCCCAATCGGCAGAAGCCGAGACTGATACCATCAGCATCAAAACCAGAAAAGAGAATTTCAACTTACTCATAACTTCATCAGATTATCATGTTATGAGAAGAACGGCGTATGGCAGATTTTGTTCACCGGCAACTCTCAACCATTCAACAGTTAAAAAGAGATATCCATTGTAATTCAATAGAAAATGACTAACTTCACACCAGAAATTCAGAAATATGATAAGAATACATCCCATATCCGGCAACAAAAAGCAATATCTTGACCTGCTGCTGCTTGCCGACGAACAAGAGTCCATGATTGACCGTTATCTGGAACGGGGAGAGATGTTCATCCTATCCGATAATGATACAGTCAAAGCGTCTTGTGTAATCACCTGCGAGGACAAAGGAATCTACGAAATAAAGAGCATAGCTGTCTATCCGGAATACCAGCGCCAGGGATATGGAAGACAACTGATAGCATTCGTTCTTGAACATTATAAAGACCGGTGCCATACTATGCTTGTCGGCACTGGAGACAGTCCGCTAACCATCCCCTTCTATGAAAGCTGCGGATTTGCATACTCACACCGGGTACCCGATTTCTTTATCGATAATTACGACCACCCCATATTTGAAGGAGGCAAGCAACTGAAAGACATGATTTATCTGAAAAGAACGCTTCAACCAAAATAATATCCTATATTTGCATATCACTTAACTCCACACATTATGGAAGCTAAACTTTGCCAAAGCTGCGGAATGCCCTTGTCATCTGCAGAAGTACTCGGAACCAATGCCGACGGTAGCCTCAACGAGGAATATTGCACCTATTGCTACCAGCACGGCAATTTTGCACAAGACTGCACTATGGACGAAATGATAGAACATTGTGCACAGTTCACCGACGAATTCAACAAGGATTCCGGAATGAATTTCACTAAAGAGGAAGCCATTGCCGGTATGAAAGAATTCTTCCCGACCTTGAAACGCTGGCAGTCCAAACAATAAACATGCCATCCCGTATCGAGCAGGAAAAACAGACAGTAGAACGGATGGTCCGCCTCTACTGCCGGAAAAAGGAAGGTAACAAGCAATTGTGTCCCCGATGCGAGGAATTGCTGGGATATGCCCGCATTCGTCTTTCACGCTGTCCTTTCGGTGAGAATAAATCCACCTGCAGGCAATGCAGCATTCACTGCTACAAGCCCGAAATGAAAGAACGGATGCGTAAAGTCATGCGGTATGCCGGACCACGGATGCTGTTATACCATCCCGTGGCGGCACTCTGCCATTTGTGGCAGGAATATGTCCATCAGTATCTCACCAAACGTTTCGGAGTTCCGCGCCAGGAACAGCACAAACAATAAACCGTATCCAGGTCGTATCCTTCCAATGAAGAGGTGCTGTCTTTAGGCACAATCTCGCCTTTGTCAGAGATGTAGACCGGCAGGCGCTCACCTTGTCCGTTCATCACAAAAAATGCCCCCACCTTGCATTGGGGGCATACCATCTTACGCATAATCAATTGAAATAATACAAAAATATAGCCACCCCTTCCAATGCCTTCTTCTTTTCACCTTGTATTTCGATGGCAAACTTTATTTCTGCCTTTGCTACGCCGCGCAGATTCGACAGAGATTGTAAATGGGCAACCAGTCGGATGCTCTGTCCGGACAATACCGCCTGACCGAACTTCATCTTGTCCATACCATAATTAATCATCATCTTCAGGTTGTTCACTTCAATAATCTGGTTCCACAGATATGGCAACATGGACAAGGTGAGATACCCATGTGCAATAGTGCTCTTAAAAGGGCTTTCCACTTTGGCGCGTTCCGTATCGACGTGTATCCACTGATGGTCCAATGTCGCATCAGCAAACAGATTGATACGCTCCTGAGGGAGCTCTACATATTCCGAAACACCGATTTGCTGGCCTACCAGCTTTTCAAAATCCTCGTACGAGTTGATAATCACTTTTTCCATTACTCTCTATTTTATTGATAAATTATAAATTCACACGCTTTATCCACATATCCGCCATTCGTTTATGCCCTGCAGGAGTGGGGTGGATACCGTCCCAAATCCAATAGGTGTCTTGAGAAGCCGGAGCAGTGCCGAGAATTTCATCGAACATCGCATTATAAGGAAGAAATACCGTCTGATAGTCCTTCGCTATCCTCTCTACGATGGCGGCACAGCGACGCACCAGACTATCACGTTCTGCAAAGTCCTCACTCTTACGCATATTGCCGACATTGGCAACAAAAGGAGTGCCCAGCACTATCTTCAATTCCGGATTGGCCTGTAAAGAACGGTCAAGCAAGGAACGGTAACACTTCTCCCATCCTTCAAAATCAAAAGGCTCTTTTTTGTCACCCTGCAGATAGTAATGTACATCGTTTGTCCCCACCAAGACGGAAAGCACATCCGGTTTCATTCCAATGACATCCTCTTCCCAGCGTTTCTCCAAATCCCGGAGAGTGTTTCCACTGATGCCACGGTTAAAAAAAGCATATTCCTTTTCCGGAAAATCTCCTTGATAACGACTTGCACACAAATACATATAGCCGCTACCGTAAATATGGTTCATATCCCAAAGGCTTCGTTCCGCAGTCGGTTTGGGCATCCCGCAGGCATTTCCCCAGTTACCGTCCGTGATAGAATCTCCGATAAACAAGACACGCGGGCCGCTTGCATGGAGTAAGAGTGATATGCAGAAAAAAACTATTACAAAGAGTCCAATACGCTTCATGGCATTTTCTTGTTAGAATGTAAAAATTGCAACAAATATACGTCTTATTCCGGCAAGTACAAAAACTCGGGTACCTTTTTCCCATTTCCCAAAAACACATATAACCCTTATTTTTATTTCCGTTCATCACAGATTAATTTGGAAATAATGTATCTTTGTCAATATCTTAATTGTTGTGGCAGAACAAAAACATCACTATTAAAGATTCCGGTATGAATTCTAAATTTGATTATGACTTACTGTCAGCAATGATGACCAATGCCAATATGGGATGGTGGGAAGCTGATTTAAAGACCGAAAGCTACATTTGCTCCGAATATATCTCCCGGTTGCTGGGACTGGATGAGGATGGAACCATCAGCTTTAAAGATTTCAACAAACGTATCCTGAAAGAGGAACAACGGCATACTACCACACATTCCTTCGACAATATCCGGCAGACACAAGAGACTGTATATCTGCTCAACACAGTAGAGGGTCCAACGTGGATAAGAAGCAAGATATGCCTGCAGAGAACCGATGAAAACGGTAATGTCAAAGTCTACGGCATTGCCGAAACACAAGACGGTCCCGACATGTCATCGGCATCCCAAGCCTTACAAGAGCGTAACCGTCTCCTCCATAATATTTATAAATATCTTCCGGTAGGAATTGAGCTCTATAACCGAGAGGGAATATTGATAGATATGAATGACAAAGAGCAGGAAATGTTCCATCTCAAACAGAAAGAAGATCTACTTGGAATTAATATTTTCGAGAATCCGATTTTCCCGGAAGAGATGAAAAGCAAGTTAAGAAAACATGAAAATGCAGACTTCACTTTCCGGTATGACTTCTCTAAAATAGGCAATTACTACAAGACACAGAAGAAGACGGGCACCATAGACCTTGTAACCAAAGTCACAAGCCTTTACGACGATAATCACAACCTGACCAACTATCTGCTAATCAACGCAGACAAAACGGAAACGACCGTCGCTTACAACAAAATACAAGAGTTCGAGAGCCACTTTGAGCTTATAGGTGACTATGCCAAAGTGGGATATGCCAATTATGACCTTCTTAATGAGCAAGGCTATGCCCAACGCAGCTGGTACAAGAACTTGGGTGAGAAAACAGAAACACCGTTGTCCGAAATCATCGGAACCTACAATCATCTCCACCCAGACGACCGTACTATCATGCTTGACTTCCTACAGAACGTAAAGAGAGGACTGGCACACAAGCTCAGCCGGGAAGTACGTGTTCTTAAAGAAGACGGTTCTTTCATGTGGACCCACGTCAACATCATTGTAGAACGCTACATGCCTGAACAGAACATCATAGAGATTATCTGCATCAATTACGACATCACCCAATTAAAGCAGACGGAGGCAATGCTGATACAAGCCAAGGAAAAGGCCGAAGAGGCAGACTGGCTGAAATCCGCTTTCCTTGCCAATATGAGCCATGAAATCCGCACGCCGCTAAATGCGATTATCGGTTTCTCCAGCCTGCTGCACTACGTGGAAAACGAGCAGGAAAGGGAACAGTACATCTCTTTGATAAACCACAACAACCAACTGTTGCTCAAACTAATCAACGACGTTCTGGACCTTTCCAAGATAGAGGCCGGACACATAGAGCTCCATTCCGAATGGTTCAATCCGGCAGAACTCATCGAGGAAAGTATTACCGAGTACGAACGGAACGTTCCGGCAGGAGTGAAACTCTTTGCCAGGTATCCGGCAGCCCCCGGCCAGATAGAGCACGACCCGATGCGCATCAAACAGATACTGAACAACTTCATATCGAATGCACTGAAAAACACCGTGCAGGGACATATCGAAGTGTACTACGAAACGGACACAGACGGAATAAGAATCAGTGTTTCCGATACTGGATGCGGTATTCCCCCCGACAAACAGGGAATGATATTCGAACGGTTTGAAAAGGTGGACTCTTTTGCCCAAGGTGCCGGATTAGGACTCTCCATCTGCAAATCCATCGTTGAGAAAATGAATGGAGTGATTACCGTAGATTCGACAATGGGAGTGGGAAGCACATTCACCGTGGAACTGCCCTGCCGGACAAGACCATCCTGACAACAAACGAAAAACAATGATTTATGACCGCACAGAAAGAATTTACCCTAACCCCTCGCCGGCGTGGCTTTCACCTGGTGACAGAGGAGATTATACGCAACCTTCCACCGCTTCCGTCTGCCGGAATCCTGCATCTGTTCATCAAGCATACAAGCGCAGGCCTCACCATCAACGAGAATGCAGACCCTGACGTACAGACAGATATGGAAGCCATCTTCAACCGCCTCGTAAAAGAACGGGAACCTTATTACCAACATACATGCGAAGGCGATGACGATATGCCCGCCCATGCCAAGGCAACCCTCAGCGGAACCAGCCTCACCATCCCCATCACCAATGGGCGTCTGAACATAGGTATCTGGCAAGGCATCTATCTCTGCGAGTTCCGCAACCGGGGCGGAGGAAGAAGAATTGTAGCAACCGTCATCGGATAATCCCCTATCATCATGCAGAAAGCCATCATCATCGGTGCCACTTCAGGCATCGGACAAGAAGTAGCCAGGATACTTGTACAACAAGGCTGGCATATAGGTATTGCCGGCAGAAGAGAGGAAGCATTGCATGCCCTGCAAGCCACCGCACCCGACCGGATAGTCACGGAACAGCTGGACGTTACGGAAGAGACAGCGACTCTACACCTCCATAACCTGATAAAAAAGCTGGGAGGCATAGACCTGTTTTTCCTCAGTTCCGGCGTGGGACATCAAAACCGGGACTTACAACCGGACATCGAACTGAACACGGCACGTACCAATGTAGAGGGATTTACCCGCATGGTGACTGCCGCCTTCAACTATTTCAAGGAAAAAGGCTCCGGACATATTGCTGTCATCAGTTCCATTGCAGGCACTAAAGGACTGGGCGTTGCACCGGCCTACTCTGCCACCAAACGCTTCCAGAATACCTATATCGAAGCGCTGGCACAACTTGCCCGGATGCAGCATCTTGATATACACTTCACCGACATCCGTCCGGGATTTGTTGCCACCGATTTATTGAAAAGCGGGAAATACCCGATGCTGATGAAAGCAGACCGTGTAGCACAGCACATAATCAAGGCTTTAAGAGAAAAGAGACGGGTAGTTGTCATTGACGGACGCTACCGGGTACTGGTATTTTTTTGGCGTATGATTCCACGATGGCTATGGGAAAGGTTGCCTATAACGAATTGATTTCGTATCTTCACGTCTCCAAACAGAAATAGACATACAGACATGAAGAAAAATTCAAAATATATCGTGCTTACCGCTGCCATTGCACTGTGCGCAGGTTCCAGCCTCCCCTTCCTCGCAGGCAGCAGTACGCTGAATCCCGAACGCGATTCCGTGAAATCCGAAGTTCCCTACTGCGTGACCTCCCCCAGCGTACCGGACAAGATCACTTTTGCCGGACAAGCTATTGACCTGCTTCGCTACGACCACCGCGAACGTATGGACCGCGAACTGATGTCCTTCACCTACATGCACTCCACCACCATGCTCATGGTGAAGCGTGCCAACCGCTACTTCCCCGTCATAGAGCCTATACTAAAAGCCAACGGCCTTCCCGATGACTTCAAGTACCTCGCTGTGATAGAAAGCAACCTAAACCCGCTTGCCAAATCGCCTGCGGGTGCCGCCGGCCTATGGCAGTTCATGTCTGCCACCGGACGCGAATTCGGACTGGAGGTGAACAGCAACATCGACGAACGATACCATATCGAGAAAGAGACCAAAGCAGCCTGCAAGTACCTGAAAGATGCTTATCAGAAATACGGGAACTGGCTGTGCGTAGCCGCCGCCTACAATGCCGGGCAAGGACGCATCTCCACACAACTGCAGAAGCAAATGGTAGACCAGGCTGTCGACTTATGGCTGGTAGAAGAGACTTCGCGCTACATGTTCCGCCTGCTGGCAGCCAAAGCAGTCATCAGCAATCCGCAGCAGTACGGCTTTCTGTTGAAACGGGAACATCTTTATCCACCCATCCCCTACACGGAAGTGACCGTCACAACGGGCATCGGCAACCTGGCACAGTTTGCCAAAGATAAAGGCATCACCTATGCCCAACTGAAAGATGCCAATCCGTGGCTGCGGGATACCTCGCTGATGAATAAAAGCGGACGTACATACATACTAAAAATACCGACACAAGCCGGAATGCATTACAACCCCAAGAAAACAGTGCCCCACAATAAGAATTGGGTCATCAATTAATAAAAAAGAAAGAGAGGATACGATGATGATGTTAAACTTTGATTTTGTGCTCAGGTTGCTGGTAGCCGGAATATTGGGTGCCATTATCGGACTGGACCGGGAATACCGTGCCAAAGAAGCAGGCTACCGCACCCATTTCCTGGTATCATTGGGAAGCGCGCTCATCATGATTGTATCCCAATATGGTTTTCAGGAAATCATCAAGGAAAGCAGTGTGACGCTGGACCCCAGCCGTGTTGCCGCACAAGTAGTCAGCGGTATCGGATTCATCGGTGCGGGTACCATCATTTTCCAGAAACAGATAGTCAGGGGACTGACAACAGCCGCAGGAATATGGGCTACTGCAGGCATCGGATTGGCAGTAGGTGCAGGAATGTACACCATCAGCATTGCCGCCACCCTGCTGACTCTGGCAGGGCTCGAACTGTTGAGCCTTATTTTCAAAAGCATTGGCATGAAAAGTTCCGTGATAACCTTTTCCACTTCCAGCAAAGAGATACTGCCGCAAGTGTCCCGGCGATTCAACTCCAAAGACTATCTGGTGGTGTCCTACAACCTGGACCGGCAAGTGCAGGGAGAGTACACCAACTATCAAGTGACCATGGTCATCAAATCCAAGAAAAGCTATGATGAGGGATATTTGCTGCAACTGATGCAGGAATTTCCCGAAGTGACAGTGGAGAAAATCGAATAAAGGGAATCACTGCTGTTTTTCCGTCAGATATTTCCAATAGCGCACGGGCATGTCCTGCTTGTGCTTCCGGGGATTGAGGCGTTCCTTGATGCAGATTGCCTTGAAATAGGTTTTCCAGAGAGACTGGAAAAGCTGTTCGTCTCCGTCCATCAGACTTTCGTCGAGCATGCCGGTGACAAGATGTCCTTCGCGACTGTCCTCACCAAAAGTCACCTGGCGCACCTCCTTCAAGTCGTAATAGTACCCATAGGCTCGCCTGATGTCATAAATCAACCAACGCTGGTCGGCAAAACGGTCCTTGAAATGCCCCGTCACCAAAGGAAGGGCATTCTTTTCGGGCTCGATGGCAGCAAAGAAAGTACCGTCCGCAGCCTTCTGGAAGCGGACAAACTGAAGCAGGCGTATACGCTCCCAATCCACCCGCTTCCACATACGGGAGAACTCCAGCACATCAGGGTCGGCAAAGTTCGTTTCAATGGAGCGAGGAGCATCTATCGCCTTGCGGATATAGCGGAACAGCAGCATGGGAGTTTCCGGTTCCTCTGCCAGCCAGCATTGGGCGAGGCAGGCAAGTGCCGCAGACGACAGCTTCTTCTGCAATCCGCGCCAGACGCGACCGGACTTCTCCTCATCGGTTATCACTGTAAATATTTCATCGTAGAACAATGGTAGAGGCTCTCCCTCCAACAACAGTGTATCGGGGAAAATGCGGCGGGAATAGGCTTCAAAAACAGAAGTCAGCAATCCCTCAAAAGTCTTATCGTATAAAAAGATATTCATTCGCCAAAATCAAGCATCAACTGCCTCTCATCCACTTTTTTCTTGTTCGGTTTGGGCAACAGCAGACTGCGTACCCCTTGCGGAGTCAGCTCATTGACCGTGCGCATCGGCAACTCGCAGCAGGTAATGAAATACTGCGCCTTCTTCATCACCACCCCTATCTTCTTCAACTGGTAGAAACCTATCTTGGAGAAACGTCGGGAAGCCACTATCAGCCGTGCCGACTTCACGCCGATGCCCGGCACGCGGAGCAACATCTCATAATCCACCTTGTTCACATCGACCGGAAACTGCTCGGGATGGCGCAAAGCCCAGGACAGCTTGGGGTCAATCTCCAAATCAAGGTCCGGGTAGGCATCATCCACTATTTCCTCCACCTTGAACTGATAAAAACGCATTAACCAATCGGCTTGGTAGAGCCGGTTTTCACGTACCAAAGGGGGCTGCTTCAATGCCGGCAGGCGCTTATCGTAGGTATTGACGGAAATATAGCCCGAATAGTAGACACGCCGCATCGTAGGTCCCTTGTAGAGGGCCGACGAAAGATACAGAATATCCTTGTCCGTCTCGGCGGTAGCGCCTACTATCATCTGTGTGCTTTGTCCTGCAGGAGCGAAACGAGGAGCGTGGCGGTGTTTCTTGCGTTCTTCCGAACTTTCAAGGACTCCCTGCTGGATGTAGCGCATAGGCGCATATACACTCTTATGGTCTTTCTCCGGGGCAAGCAGTTTCAGGTTCTCCTCCTTCGGTATCTCGACATTGACGCTGAGACGGTCGGCATAAAGTCCTGCCTCATTCACCAGTTCGCGGCTGGCACCGGGAATGCTCTTCAGATGGATATATCCGTTGAAACGATGGATAGTGCGGAGGTCCTTGGCAACGCGCACCAGGCGTTCCATCGTGTAATCGGGATTACGCACCACCCCACTGCTCAGGAAAAGCCCTTCGATATAGTTGCGGCGATAGAACTCCATGGTGAGGTCTACAAGCTCGGCCACCGACAGCGTGGCACGCGGCAGGTCGTTGCTGCGGCGGTTGATGCAGTAGGCGCAGTCGTAGATGCAATAATTGGTAAGCATCACTTTGAGCAGGGAGATACAACGGCCGTCCTCGGCAAAACTATGGCAGATGCCCCAGCCACCCACAGTGTTCCCCAGCATGCCTGCCTTGCCGGAGCGCACCGTACCACTGGAGGAGCAAGAGACGTCATACTTTGCCGACTCTGCCAGTATCTTCAGTTTATTGAGAACGTTTTCATCCATAATACCTGCGTCAAAAGTAGCAATAATACTTTTCAAAAACAAAAAAGACCGCCAGTAGTGGCAGTCTTTCGCAGCATCAAATATGCTTTTTTTCTTACTTCTTAGAAGCTTCCAAAGATGCTTTGCGGAATTCCTTCATAGCTTTTTCGATTTCCAAAGAAGCCTTACGAGCGCGAGTTCCTGCTGCCTTGTTACCGTTTTCCAACTGAGCGTTTGCATCTTTTGAGAAGTCTGCATACAATGCAGCTACTTTTTCAACTAATTCTTTCATAATCCTTTTTAAATTACTTCGTTAATAATGTCTGGCAAAAATACATTCTTTCTTGAAATAAATGCAGAAAAACGATATTTTTTTTGAAATATTCGGTAAAATCGCCGCAAAAAGGGGCTCTTACGCGTTTTTTATCTACTTTTGCAAGCATGAAAACGCTTACTGACACCGAATATATACACGCTCTCATAGCCGAAGGAGAGCACCAACAGCAGGATTTCAAGTTCGAAATATCCGACGCCCGCAAGATAGCCAAAACCCTTTCAGCCTTTGCCAATACAGACGGTGGAAAACTGCTCATCGGAGTGAAAGATAACGGGAAAATTGCCGGTGTCCGTTCGGACGAAGAACAATATATGATAGAAGCGGCTGCCGGACTTTATTGCAGCCCCGAAGTGAACTACACCATGCAGACCTATCTGGTGGAAGGCCGCAGTGTGCTGGTGGTACAAATCGAGGAAAGTGACCGGAAGCCGGTATATGCCAAGGACGAAACAGGAAAATACTTGGCCTATCTCCGCATCAAGGATGAAAACATCCTGGCTACTCCCGTCCATCTGCGCGTCTGGCAGCAAAGCGGAAGTCCGAAAGGAGAACTGATAGAATATACCGAACGGGAACAACTGTTGCTCAATCTGCTGGAAGAAAACGACCGCCTTTCACTGAACCGTTACTGCCGCCTGGCGCATCTTTCCCGACGCGCCGCCGAACATCTGCTGGCAAAGTTTGTTCGTTATGACATAGTGGAACCGGTGTTTGAAGGACACAAATTTCACTTCAGGCTGAAATAGGCAAGGAGATTCCGTCAAGTTTGTCCAGATTTGTCCATGGTACAAATTGCAGCACACGAGTTCATATCACGTTGATTATCATCAACTTGCAAGGAGTCTATCTCAGTTAACGACAGAGGCAGCCTAAAGTAACGACAGAGACCACCTTAGATAACGACAGAGGGTAGCACTTGTTTTGTGTGAGTTTTTTTTACTACAAATAGATAACTGTACATATACATTATGGGAATAATAAATCTGATAAACGACCTGCTCTGGACCTACATCCTCGTTGCCCTACTGTTGGGATGCGCCGTATGGTTTACGCTGAGAACCCGCTTTGTACAGTTCCGGATGATAAAGGAAATGGTACGTCTGCTGGGCGACTCGGGCGGGAAAGGCGATGCCAAGGAAAAGCATATCTCATCGTTCCAGGCATTTGCCATCTCCATTGCCAGCCGTGTAGGTACGGGCAATCTTGCAGGGGTTGCCACCGCCATTGCAGTAGGCGGTCCGGGCGCTGTATTCTGGATGTGGGTGATTGCCCTCCTGGGTGCTTCCAGCTCGTTTGTAGAATCTACACTGGCCCAATTGTATAAGATAAAGGGCAAAGACTCCTTTATCGGCGGCCCGGCCTACTATATGCGTAAGGGACTGAAACAGCCGTGGATGGGGGCACTGTTTGCCGTACTTATCACCATTACCTTCGGATTTGCATTCAACTCGGTACAGAGCAATACACTGTGTGCCGCTTTCGAAGGCGCTTTCGGGTTCGACCATGCCGTTGTGGGAGGCATCATCACCGCACTCACGCTGACAATCATCTTTGGAGGCGTACAGCGCATAGCCAAAGTCAGCAGCATCATCGTCCCCATCATGGCGTTGGGATACATTGCACTGGCACTTATCATCGTTCTGTTGAACATCAAAGAGCTGCCGGGAGTCCTGGCACTCATTGTCGGCCACGCCTTCGGATGGGAGCAGGCTTTGGGAGGGGGTGTCGGCATGGCGCTGATGCAGGGCATCAAACGCGGGCTGTTCAGCAACGAGGCCGGTATGGGGTCCGCCCCCAATGTGGCGGCAACCGCACACGTCAGCCACCCCGTGAAGCAAGGCTTGATTCAGACGCTGGGAGTATTTACCGATACGCTGATTATATGTACCTGCACCGCTTTCATCATTCTGTTCAGCGGTGCTCCACTGGATGGTTCCACAAACGGCGTACAGCTTACCCAGCATGCACTGACCAACGAGATAGGACCTTCGGGAGCCATCTTCGTTGCGGTAGCCTTGTTCTTCTTCGCATTCAGCAGCATTCTGGGAAATTATTATTACGGAGAAGCCAATGTGCGCTACCTTACCCACCGTAAATGGGTGCTCAACATCTACCGTATACTGGTGGGCGGCATGGTCATGTTCGGTGCTGTTGCCACCCTCGACCTGGCATGGAGCCTTGCCGACGTCACTATGGGACTCATGGCGCTCTGCAATCTTATCGCCATCAGCCTGCTCGGAAAATACGCTTTCAGGCTGCTTGAAGACTACCGCGCACAGAAAAGCGCCGGTATCAAAGACCCCGTTTTCACCAAGAACCGCCTGAAAGAGGTAGAAAAAGACATAGAGTGCTGGTGATAACCAACTTATTTCGTACTTTTGCAGCCGGAACCGCCGGATGACCTGCGGTCTTGTAATTTGTAATCAGTAATTCGTAATTTGATATGAGTTTATTTGCCAAACTATTCAACAAGAATACCGGAGAAGTATCTTCGAAGAATGTGGAAGACTTCGTGTCACTGACACGCGTCTACTTCCAGTCTGTAATAGCCGCCAACCTGGGCATCACCAATATCCGCTTTGTGCCGGATGTAGCCAACTTCAAGCGTCTGTTCAAAATCCCCACGCAGGGAGGCCGCCTGGGACAAGCGGAAAAGGCCGCTTCGCGCAAGATGCTGATGCAGGACTACGGCATCAGTGAAAACTTCTTCAAGGAAATTGATACTTCCGTCAAGAAGCACTGCCGTACGCAGAACGACGTACAAGGTTATCTCTTTATGTATCAAGGCTTCTCCAATGACTTGATGATGCTGATGGGAAACCTGATGCAGTGGAAATTCCGCATGCCTTCCATCTTCAAGGGAGCACTGCGCAGCATGACCGAAAAAACCGTACACGACGTCTGTACAAAAACCGTATGGAAAAAGGACGATGTACACAAGACGGCAGCGGCAGTACGCCAGTACAAAGAGCGTCTGGGATATTCGGAACAATGGATGACCGAGTACGTTTACAACGTAGTGATGCTGGCCAAAAAGGAACCGAAACAGAAAGCCAACGAAGAGAAATAAAAGAAAAAGAATTCTAAAGAACTTTAGAAACAAGAAGGCGGGAAAGAAATTTCCCGCTTTTTTTGTTATTTTTAGCAAATGAAATCATTTTCCCCTCACGGAACACAAGGACGCACCCCGCGTCAACCATCATAAATATTAACTTCAAAAAAACAACCGCTTATGAAACAAAAGAAAATGCTTGCACTCACTCTATCACAACTGGAACAACTTTATCGGCACGAACTCCCTGAATTGGTCAGCATCGCCGTTCAAAGCGACGATGCGGAAGCCTTCAAGGCCAACCTGACGGAGTACATTGCCGGACATCCGGAAGTGGACAACGAGGCCGGTAAGCAAATTCGACTCTTGATTGAATTTGACGGGCAGGAAGTACACGAGCTCTCCATCGGAGAACAGCTGCCCATATCAACTTTATCAATGCTGCATTCCTTCCTCACAGGACAATGGGAAGAGGAAACGGAAACGGACCTGTTCATCGACTTGTTCCAGCAGTTCAAACGCCTCCACCAGCCAGCCCCCACCCTGCCCTCCGCACAGAAAATCAAAACCCTGACCGAACGCTGGCCCAGCGGACTGGATGAAGACGTGCAGCATATCCGTGCAAAGAACAAGGAACGCATCCTGCATGCACTGGTGCAGAAGATTGAGCACCGCAAGAACCCGGCTTCCCGCTTCCATTTCGAAGAGGGACTCAGCTACGAGGAGAAGTTCAACCTCGTCAGCGAATGGTGGAATGACTTCCGTTTCCATCTTGCCATGGCCGTCAAAAGCCCTACGGAGCTAAACCGTCTTCTCGGCAACTCCCTTTCTGCCGAAACCATGTACCTGCTCTCAAAAGCCCGCAAGAAGGGAATGCCTTTCTTCGCCACCCCCTATTATCTGTCACTGCTGAACTGCACCGGCAGCGGATACGACGACGAGGCCCTGCGCAGCTATATACTCTATTCACCCCAACTGGTGGAAACCTACGGACAGATACGTGCCTGGGAACGGGAGGATATCGTAGAACCAGGTAAACCCAACGCCGCCGGCTGGCTGCTGCCCGACGGGCATAACATCCACCGCCGTTATCCGGAAGTGGCCATCCTCATCCCCGACACCATGGGACGCGCCTGCGGAGGACTCTGCGCATCTTGTCAGCGTATGTACGACTTTCAAAGCAAACGGCTCAATTTTGAGTTTGACACCCTGCGTCCCAAGGAGACATGGGAAAAGAAGCTGCGCCGGCTGATGGCCTATTTTGAGGAAGACACGCAACTGCGGGACATTCTCATCACCGGCGGTGACGCACTGATGAGCCAAAACAAGACGCTGGGCAACATATTAGACGCCGTCTACCGCATGGCAGTCCGCAAGCGGAAAGCCAATCAGGAACGGCCCGAGGGAGAAAAGTATGCAGAACTGCAACGTGTACGCCTCGGCTCACGCCTCCCCGCCTACCTGCCCATGCGCATCAATGACGGGCTGGTGGAGATTCTAAGGGAATTCAAGGAAAAGGCGTCTACCATCGGCATCCGCCAGTTCATTATCCAGACACATTTCCAAACCCCGCTCGAAGTCACTCCGGAAGCTGCCGAAGGAATACGCAAACTGCTGGCGGCAGGCTGGCTCATTGACAACCAACTGGTATACAACGTAGCTGCATCCCGCCGGGGGCATACCACCCGTCTGCGCCAAGTGCTCAATCAGTTGGGAGTGGTTTGCTACTACACCTTCTCCGTGAAAGGTTTTGAAGAAAACAATGCCGTGTTTACCCCCAACAGCCGTTCCGTACAAGAGCAATGGGAAGAAAAGCGCTTCGGAAAGCTGACCAAGGAAGATGCCCATAATCTGTCCGTACTGCTTGGAACCGTCCATGACCCGGCAGCCTGCATCCGGCGTTTCCTGAAAACGCACCACCTGCCTTTCCTCGCCACCGACCGCAATGTGCTCAACCTGCCCGCCATCGGCAAGAGCATGACCTTCAACATGGTAGGCATCACTTCCGAAGGCAAGCGCATCCTGCGTTTCGACCATGACAGCACCCGGCGCCACAGCCCTATAATAGACCGGCTGGGACAAATATATATCGTAGAGAACAAGTCCATAGCCTCCTACCTCCGCCAACTGCAGGCCATGGGAGAAGACGCCGAAGAATATGACACCATCTGGAACTATACGGAAGGCAAGACAGAATCCCGGTTCAGCCTCTACGAATATCCTGATTTCCCCTTCCAAATCACCGACAGAATGAGCAATCAGGACATTGCAGGATAGCATATCCAAGATATATTCCGTACTTTTGCAGGCAGAACAATGAAATTGGAAAGTATGGAAATAGAACAACACCCTTTAGAACCCTTCCTTCCCGGCAACGCCCGTCTGCTGATGCTGGGAAGCTTTCCTCCGCAGAAAAAGCGGTGGTCCATGGAGTTTTACTACCCCAACTGGAACAATGACATGTGGAGGATTACCGGGTTCCTTTTCTTCAATGACAAGGATTATTTTGTAGACAAGACGAAGAAGGCTTTCTGCAAAGAACGCCTCATCAGTTTCCTGCAGGAAAAGGGTATTGCCTTGTTCGACACAGCCTCTGCCATACGGCGCCTGCAGGACAATGCCTCGGACAAGTTTCTGGAAGTAGTGCAGCCTACGGACATTCCTGCCCTACTGCACCGGATACCGCAATGCAAGGCTATCGTCACCACCGGCGAGAAGGCAACGGACACGCTGTGCACGCAGTTTTCCATCGACAAGCCCAAAGTAGGCGACTTCACGGAGTTTCTTTTCGAAAACCATCCGATGCGCCTCTACCGGATGCCTTCTTCCTCAAGAGCCTACCCGCTGGCACTGGAAAAAAAAGCAGCAGCGTATCGCATTATGTATCAGGACTTACAGATGTTGTAAGCAACTTTCTTTATAAAATAAGTACGTCTGTTACTTGCATATTTGAAAGTTTGCATTACCTTTGCAGCCGCAAACACGGGAGTAGCTCAGTTGGTAGAGCACCGGTCTCCAAAACCGGGTGTCGGGAGTTCGAGCCTCTCCTCCCGTGCATGAACGAATAATGGCTGTAAGCATTGCTTACAGCCATTATTCGTTTTATAAATGCCTACCGGATATCTATCAGCTTATGTGTCTGCAAACTAAGCCTCCACTTAGGATGCTTCATCACGCAATCCACCGTTTCGACCGTATTGCTGCAAGAGCAAGGCTGAAGAAAGAAATGCCCAGCGGGCAGCTGCTCATAAACAGTAATATCCTGCCCTTCATACACTACCTTCACTTCATTCATACGCGTAATTTCCAGCTTTACCCCCTGCTTGGGAGAGCAGGTCACCCAATCTATATTATCCGGCAGCGGACGGGTACCGTTTGTTTCAATGCAGACATACTTTCCCGCCTGGTGCAGACAATCCACAAATTCACGGTCAATCCAAAGGGAGGGTTCTCCACCGGTCAATATCACGGTAGCGGCAGGGTATTTACTGACTTCTGTTACGATATCTTCATCGGACATCAGTATGCCGTCCTCATGCTGCGTATCACAGAAGGGGCACTTCAGGTTGCAACCGGAAAAACGGATAAAGACAGCCGGGGTACCCGTATGGTATCCTTCTCCCTGCAAACTGTAGAATATCTCATTAATCTTCCTCATAGACGGCAATGTTTGATTCCGACTCCTGCACCTCTACCTTGAAGCAAGTGGGTATCTGGTCGCATATCCAACGGGCTATGTTCTCGGCTGTGGGATTGAAGGACAGCACTTCATTAAGATTATGATGATCCAGCTGTTCCTTTACCACCTGCTTGATGTGACTGAAGTCTACCACCATTCCGTCCGCATTCAGCTCTTTGGAACGGCAATAGACAGTGATAATCCAGTTGTGACCGTGCAGATTCTCACACTTACTGCGATAAGAAAGTTTCAGGCTATGGGCAGCCGACACTTCCATGCGTTTGATGACTGTGTACATATTGTTAATACGCTAATTAATATAATAAGTTGCCGCATCTAATGTCACCTCGATGCGACGGCAAAATTACAAAAAACTTAAGATTTATCCATTTACTTCCCTATCTTATTCGTACACACAAAGAGAATTGGCAACCTTACGCTCTGCACTGCCACTCGGGGTATTGGCTATTCCCTTATCCGGCAACGCCCCACTCCACAGCGTAGAAGAACCGCCACCGTCCAGATTCAACGCATCCTCCCCGCCCAATATACGAATCATATGGGCAAGCTCGGGTATATTGATACCTTCCGCTTTTCCCTTCCGACGTCCGTCAACAACAATAAGCAGGATTTTTCCTTCTCTTGTCAGCGCCACAGCACTGCGGGGATGCTTGGTATCTACAAAATTCCGGTTAGTCCCGGACAAGTCGCACACTTGCCCGTCCTTCAGCATCAAAGGACCGGAAGCCAGCACAGTGCCTTTTTTCAAAGTACATGCCTTTTCATCCTGCTTGCTCCAGGGAATCAGTTCCAGCCTGCCTTTCTTTATGAGTACAGCTCCATTGGACACTGTTGCCAGAACCCCGGTAGAGGTAGTATCTATCACCACCCCGTCCTTACGCAGATAGCAGACGGAATTTCCGGCTTTCATATCAAAATAGGAGCCATTGATGGCCGCCACCGCACCTGCATGCCGGGCGGCTATACTGGTCTCCTCCTTGGGATTGTGGACGAGCACATCGAAACGGTAGCGCTTCGGGGATATTTCAAAAATAGACACTTCCTGAGGAACTCCATACAAAGAACTGAATACTGCCTTTTTATAAAGCATCCCTTTCTGCAGGGGCTCAGTCTGCCAATCGGCAGAAACGATGGCAAGAGAGTCGGCAGCAGTCTGCGCCATTGCTGCAAACATGCCGCAACAGAGAAACACTGCCAAGAATATTTTCTTTTTCATAAGATGAGATTGGTTTAAATTAATTCATAGCTGCAGATTTGAATCGGCATGTCGAGATTATGCAACACCTTTTCAAGCTGTATACCTTCACGGTTGTCGTACTCGTATCCGAAAGTAGCACGGATACCTTGCAGAATGAACTGCGTGGCACGGTCCAGGGCAATGGGCAAACTGTCACCTTGCAACAGTGCCCCGGTGATGACACTGGTAAACGTATCCCCCGTTCCGGGATAATGGGCCGGCAGGTAAGGACACGTAACCTTCCAGTAGCGGTTACCGTTCCGGTTATAGGCATACACGGACGTCTTATGCTTATCATCCCGTACGGGCACACTGGTAATAATCACCACTTCGGGACCACAATCGGAAAGCTGGCGAAGGTATGACTTCAATTCCTCATCCGTATTCATCTCCTTATAAGGAATACCCAGCAGATAGAACAGCTCCGTCAGATTGGGGGTAACGACATCGGCCTTGGTGATGAGATGTTTCATTTCATCAATCATGGACTCGTGGAAGTTCGCATAAAGCCGTCCGTTATCACCCAACACCGGGTCTACCACAACCAGACCGTCCGGTCGGCGGAAGTCATCAATAAAGTCAGAAACAATATGTATCTGCCGCGGAGAACCCAGATAGCCGGTATAAAAGGCATCAAACTGTACTTCCAGCTTCTTCCACTCGGAAATAATCTTCGGCATTTCATCCGTCAAGTCCAGAAAAGAGAATTCCGGATACTGGGTATGGCTCGACAATACGGCTGTAGGCAACGGACACACCTGGAAACCCATAGACGAAAGAATGGGAATGACCACCGTCAGAGACACCCGTCCGACTCCCGACAAGTCGTGGACGGCAACAACCTTCTTTACTTTATTCGCATACATATTATCTATATTATTATTTTTCCTACATTTGCCGCATGAAAACCGTCTGCATCATTTTGGGAACAGTTTCTTTGGCACTCGGCATCATCGGCATCTTCCTGCCGTTGCTGCCCACCACGCCTTTCCTGCTGCTCACGGCAGCACTCTACTTCAGAGGCTCACCCAGACTGTACCAATGGTTGCTGAACCACAAATGCCTCGGTCCCTACATCCGCAGCTTCCGCGAGAACAAAGCCATCCCTCTACGTGCCAAAATCATCTCCCTACTGCTGATGTGGGGAACAATGGTTTACTGCATCTTCTTCTTGATTCCACTAACAGAAATAAAGATAGTATTGTTCCTTGTCGCTGTGGGGGTGACTTGGCATATACTGTCATTCAAGACGTTGAAATGATGTGCTAAACTCCTCCTAACTTCTCGAAGAATTCTCCCAACCCCTTCCGAGCATCGGCAAGCTTGTCTTCCCAATGTTTCACGGAGTTCTGCCCGATAATATCCGTCACGTACTTCACCGAAATGAAAGGAACATTCTTGGCACGGCATACCAAAGCCTGGGCATAGGCTTCCATATCCACAACATCACCGGACACATCCGAGAGTTCTGTCAAGAAAGTATCCCCCGTATTGCATACACCGCCTGCCGGCCAGTGTAAACAATATCCTTTTTGGGACAACAAATCCATTGAATCAATCTCATACTCCATACCAAGCTCCACCAGTTTCTGCATATCACGGTCCACAAAATGACGGCATACGAAAATATCTCCTACCTGGTGACGGATAGTCCCTGCCGTACCCACATTGACCACCAAGTCCGGTTGCGCATGGCTTATCGCTTCAGAAAGATAAAAAGCCGATTTCACCTTTCCCACACCGGTACGGAGATAGCCAACCTGCACCTCTTCCTCCCCTATCAGTCCGGGAAATTTCAATTCAGTAAATTCGCCTTGTACGGCATAAGTAACCAAGATTCTCATATCAATTCATTGTTTGTAGTTCCTACCTATTCAAAAAATTACTCCTTGAAGAAAAGACAAAGGTAGAAACCTTTTTTTGAAGATTCCTACCTTTGAGGCAATTAAATGCACAGTGGTTCCAGAAGAATGATAAATTATTCGTCCAGTTTCCTTTTATATTCGCCGATAAAATAACTGTCCGGATACTCCTTCTCTGCCATCAGCAAGCAATTTTTGGCCTCATCCGTCCTATCGTTCTGCATATAGTATTGAATCAAGAGAGCATAGGCGTATTCTCTTCCCCAGGTAGGCAGGCTGGAATCATCTGTATTCTTGTCAGGAGATGAAGTAGCTTTCTTCAAATAATATTCCACCTTCTTCCCGCCACCGAAACTAGCCGGAGTGTAATAATCGTTACTGCCCAATACATACCAACCTCTTACATTGGTAGAGTCCAGTTCCAAAGCCTTCCCAGCATTTTCCCGAATGCCAGCAGATATTCTTCCTGCCTCCATACCCGAAGCAAACTGAATGGAAAAACTCTGCACAAGCGCTAATAAGGCATAGGTTTCAGAAGTTTTGTTCCCTATATCATTCAAAATAGCGGAGGCTTCCTTTATCACTTTCCCACTATCTTCCTTCTTTCCAAGTTTCAAATAGAAAACACTTTTATAGTAGGTAATATAAGCCTTCCAATACGGAACCATACCATTCCCATCTTCAAGTTTGTTCAGCTTTGTAAACAGACTATCGAGCGGAGCTGCAGTATTTTGAACAAAGCAATTGTTCATAGCCAGTTCAATTTTTTTCTGAATGCCGTCCAGTACATCATCAGATTCAGTTCTTGACAATGAGGCTCCACAAGCCGCATTGACCATACATACGCCTACTACAAATGCAGACAAGAGGACAAATAAAACAATACTCCTTTTCATAATTTCTCATTGTTTTTAATCAGACACTGCCATTTTCCATCAATCCCATCAAATTCTCAGGAAAATCATAATTTTCCCACCAGATAAGATTTCAACGCCTCTATATATTCTTCAAAGGCATCCACTCCCTGCGGAGTAATCCTACAAAGTGTACAAGGCATTTTTCCTTTAAAAGTTTTTGTTATCTCCACATAACCCGCCTTGCTGAGCTTATCCAACTGCACACTGAGGTTTCCTGCCGTAGCTTTCGTTTGTTGGCGGATATAGACAAAATCCGCTTCCTCAACACTGATGAGCAACGACATCACCGCAAGCCGCAGTTCACTGTGGAGCAAAGGGTTCAGTTCTTTAAACATATCAAATTTTATTCTTCCATTTATTTTTCAACAATGCATAGAGAGATATTCCCAACAAAGGAAGCCCCAATAAAAGCATGTCCCAACGTATAGAATACCATATTTCCAACAGATTCCCATTGAACTTCTTTTATTGCAACCGGAAATAAAATGAATAGCAAAACAATCATCCATACCATAAATTTCCAGGAGAGCAGAAATCTGTCCAAAACATTATTTATTGTCTTCATCTTATACCTCACTTTCTGTTGTGAACTTCTTTCCGGGCTTTATAGTTCAAAATATGCCCCGGAACAATCATGGCAAAGACCACCACACCGGCAAACCAAACCAAAGACACGTATGACGTTCCGGAATTCAGTGCATCAAAGAAACTCTTCATACCCCACATAAGCCCCATAGCCGGAAAGATAAAAAATGTAGTATAACGAATGATGCAACCCGTAATGATACTTCCCATCGACATGACAATAGCCCCCATAGGAAGAATAACCTCATACCGTTCAAGATCCGTAGCCATCAATACAAATATCATACAAATCAGTCCAAACATCCTCCAAACCTGAACTAAAATCTTGTCAATGTAAGATTTTACCATCTTCTGACGCTTACGCATCAAAAGAAATGTCAGTAAATACCCGATAACGGGAATTCCCCAAAATCCCCACATCCAGAGAGGATTCTTTGTAAAGTACACACCCGCCAACACCGTCAATGTCACCAATACACTCACATATCCCCACACTAAAAACATGTTTCCGCTACCTGTGTCCAAATTCCGACGCGTATTCTGTATCATCTGAGTGATGAGTTCCAAACTCTCTTTCTCGTTCAGTTTCTTGTCTTCCATAATCAATAAATATTTATTTATCCTGCTTTGCCATTCCGTTTAAGTAATGTCCCGGTATCACCATCATAAAAACAAAAGCCGATGCAAAAACCAGTATTTGGTCGAAACCGTGTACATAGATACACCCCACAGAGGCCAAAGCTCCCACCACTCCGCACACTGTCACCACCTTCATCTTTATAATCAGTCCCGTCAGTGCCGTCCCCATTCCCATCATCAGTAATATGACAAAAAGGACAGACATATTCCAGAAGAAGATGGAAACCCAGGAAACAAAAAAGCCCCCTAATCCGAATACCGCCCATACATATCCTACAATACGGTCAATATAAGTCTTAATCATCTTCGGTTGTTTGTGCTCAATCCATAAAGTAGAAGGCAGGGAAATAGCCGGCAACAAAAACCACAGCCATTGCCAATGATAATTTCCCGTTTCCTTCAACAGAAACCAAACCAATAACGACACTATTATGGTCGTATATCCCCATATCAGAAAAGGAGCTCCGGAATTCCGAGTCATCCGGGACTTCGTATTCTGTATCATTTGAGCAATGAGTTCCAAACTCTCCTTCTCATTCAACACTCTGTCATTCATAACCAATAGATTTATTATTCAACATCAAATACATTCAATATCAAGAAAAGCATCAGTAGCCAATTGGCCGTAAGCATATACACAAACCAGGTTTCCATATTCCCTCCTTTCAGAATTAAACAAGAGTATACTGAAGAATCCATAAACACAGTAGAATGCCCACTAAAACCAGCAGTACTCTCACCGTCACCACATAACATCTGGCCAACAAGCTTTTACGCAAAAAGAAAGCCTCACCCAAAGCCAGTATCACCAACCAGGCATAACCATAAAAAGTAGTGATATGCCATACATCCTTTGACTCCATGCATACTGCAAAAAACAGAAAATCCGAAAGTAAAGATATTCCCACAGCAACCAATGATACAAACAACGCCTTCTTCATCAGATTCCCGGCATTACTCCCACAAGACAAGCAAGCATAAATGCCTATCCCCCAGAAAAGAGGGTTTACAGTAAGCATCAGCAACATACCCAACCGGGGGCTATGACTCCAGGGAACCCACAACACGATATTGGAAAGCCAATACAAACACATCACCGTTAGTACAGTAAATATCCACCAAAGCTGATGCTGCCAACTATCCCGTACCACTCCGGCAACCGGCTTCTGCTTCCCCATATCAAATATCTTATCTTCCATAATCTTTAATCAGTTAAATTCTTATTCATTTCAGCACATATTCCCCGATTGACAATCTAAGATGTTGCAAATATAATTAGTTTATTTTATAAACCAAACTATTATATAAATTATTTTATTTATTTCTTTGCATCCTCCTTTACTATAGATTATTCCAATCATTCCCAAGCAGTAGTTCCGGAAACAGCAAAAAGTAATTCCTGCCTTACTAACTATTAATCGTCCGATAACCGTTTTATTATCGTCCGACATATGTCTAATTATCATCCGACAGTTGTTGGACGATAATTCAACAACTGTCGGACGATTAATAGTTAGCAACAGAAATACTAAGCGTTTGAAAAGAAAGGAAGAGAATCCTTGCAGAAAACCAATAGTCCCACACCTATCCACATATCCTATCTTTTGATAAACAGTCCGCCCCTTTTCAATCCCCCGAAACCAAGCTTTCATAGGCCATTTCGGTTATTTCGGCACTTCTACAACACATTTTCTCCGAAAAGTTTTTGTAATCTCCAAGTAAATCGTATTTTTGTGTACAATTTTGGTGTAGTGATGACAGACGAAGAAAAGAAGCTATTAAGTACCTTTGAAGCCAGACTGCGGCATTTAATCTATCTGCACGATGAATTAAAACGCGAAAATGCTGAGCTAAAGCAACTTCTTGAAGCCAAAGAGGAGGAATACGGGAAGGTACAAGCTGAATACCGGGAACTGGAACTTAACTACACGAACCTAAAAACAGCTACGACAATCAGCCTTAACGGCAGTGACGTGAAAGAGACGAAACTGCGATTGTCCAAATTAGTGCGTGAAGTCGATAAATGCATCGCTTTGTTGAATGAATAAAGAGAAGAGGATGTATGAACGATAAGATAAAGATAAACCTGCAGATGGCAGGAGCCTCCTACCCTCTCACAATCAACCGTGAGGACGAGGAAATGGTAAGAGAAGCCGCCAAGCAGGTAGATATCAGGCTCAATGCGTATCGGGAGCATTATCAGAATGTGTCTCTAGAGAGAATTATAGCCATGGTGGCCTATCAGTTCGCTTTAGAAAACCTTCAGTTGAAGGACCGTAATGATACTGAACCCTATACCGCTAAAATAAAGGAACTGACAGAGGTATTGGAGACCTATTTCAAGGAACAATAAGCTGCAATCCCTCCGTCGGGTCGGTAAAAGAGAGAAATTCGCGCACTGTACAAAAGTTTGCCCTTCATCAAAGCAAGCTTTTATGCAGTGCTTTTTTATTTATATACTAAAAACAAATTAATAAAATGACAGTAGTTACAATAGTATTATCCATTGCCTGCTTCATTGTCGGAGGGTTTGCCTCGTACTTGTTCTTCAAGCACGGGCTGAAAAACAAATACGACGGTATCCTGAGAGATGCGGAAGCGGAAGCGGAAGTGATTAAGAAAAATAAGTTGCTGGAAGTAAAGGAAAAATTCCTGAACAAGAAGGCAGACTTGGAAAAAGAAGTGGCCCAACGTAACCAAAAGATACAGCAGGCAGAAAACAAGCTGAAACAACGTGAATTGGTACTGAACCAACGCCAGGAAGAAATCCAGCGCAAGAAAATGGAAGCAGAAGCCGTGAAAGAAAATCTGGAAGCCCAACTGTCCATCGTAGACAAGAAGAAAGAAGAACTGGAGCACATGCAGCGCCAGGAAATAGAAAAGCTGGAAGCCATTTCCGGACTTTCTGCCGAAGAAGCCAAAGAGCGCATGATAGAATCCCTAAAGGAAGAAGCCAAAACGCAGGCCCAGTCCTACATTAACGACATCATGGACGACGCCAAGCTGACGGCAAGCAAAGAGGCCAAGCGCATCGTGATACAGAGCATCCAGCGCGTGGCTACGGAAACAGCCATTGAAAACTCGGTAACTGTATTCCACATCGAATCAGATGAAATCAAGGGACGTATCATCGGTCGCGAAGGCCGCAACATCCGCGCCCTGGAAGCTGCCACCGGTGTGGAAATTGTGGTAGACGATACTCCGGAAGCTATCGTATTGTCAGCTTTCGACCCGGTTCGCCGTGAGATTGCACGCCTGGCATTGCACCAGTTGGTAACAGACGGACGTATCCACCCGGCACGTATCGAAGAGGTAGTTGCCAAAGTACGCAAGCAGGTAGAAGAGGAAATCATCGAAACCGGTAAACGCACTACTATCGACCTGGGCATCCACGGTCTGCATCCGGAACTTATCCGCATTATCGGTAAGATGAAATACCGTTCTTCATACGGCCAGAACCTTTTGCAGCATGCACGCGAGACAGCCAATCTTTGCGCTGTGATGGCATCAGAGCTGGGACTCAACCCGAAGAAAGCAAAACGTGCCGGACTGCTGCATGATATAGGCAAGGTACCCGATGAGGAACCGGAATTGCCGCATGCACTCTATGGTATGAAGCTGGCGGAAAAGTTCAAGGAAAAGCCGGACATCTGCAACGCCATCGGTGCCCACCACGACGAAGTGGAAATGACCAGCCTGCTGGCCCCCATCGTACAAGTATGCGATGCCATTTCAGGAGCACGCCCGGGAGCACGCCGCGAAATTGTAGAAGCATACATCAAGCGCCTGAACGACCTTGAGCAACTGGCCATGTCCTATCCGGGAGTGACAAAGACATATGCCATCCAGGCAGGCCGTGAGTTGCGTGTCATTGTCGGTGCAGACAAGATTGACGACAAGCAGACGGAGAACCTTTCCGGTGAAATCGCCAAGAAGATTCAGGACGAAATGACTTATCCGGGTCAGGTGAAGATTACCGTTATCCGTGAGACACGTGCGGTGAGCTACGCAAAGTAACATCAGAAAAGAAAATAAATGCAGAAAAGGGTGAATTCGTATTCACCCTTTTCTTATTTTTGCACCACAACCATAACTTTACAAAATGAAAGATTATCAGTTTGAAGTTTGTGCCAACTCCGTAGAGAGTTGTATTGCCGCACAAGCCGGCGGAGCAGACCGGGTGGAACTATGCGCAGGCATCCCCGAGGGAGGGACAACCCCCTCATACGGCGATATCCTCATCGCACGGGAAGTATTGCAGCAGACCAAATTGCATATCATTGTCCGTCCCCGTGGAGGAGACTTCCTTTACTCCTCCACCGAACAGCGCATCATGCTGAAAGACATAGAGAATGCCCGCCGCCTAGGCGCTGACGGAGTCGTGTTCGGTTGCCTGACGGCAGAAGGAGATGTAGACATTCCATTGATGGAGCAGCTTATGAAAGCCTCACAAGGGATGTCCGTCACCTTCCACCGTGCTTTCGATGTATGCAGAAATCCACAAAAAGCAATAGAAGATATTATCGCATTAGGATGCAACCGCATCCTAACTTCCGGACAGCAACCTACAGCAGAGCGAGGCATTCCCCTTCTGAAAGAACTCCAACAACAAGCATCAGACCGAATCATCCTATTGGCAGGCTGTGGGGTGAATGAAGCCAACATAGCCCACATTGCCCGAGAAACCGGCATCCGCGAATTTCATTTCTCCGCCAGGGAAAATATCGAGAGCTCCATGCTCTATCATAATTCCGCCGTCTCTATGGGAGGAACGGTACATATTGATGAATACACACACACCATCACTACTGCGGAGCGGGTAAAGCGTACAATCGGAGCATTAAAAGCCTCTCCCCTAGCCCCTCCCCCGTAGGGAGGGGGACAGAGATAGTCCTACAAAATACAAACAAGAGCAACTTCAAAACTCCCCTCCCTACGGGGGAGGGGGCGAGGGAGAGGCCTATAAAAAAAGGATGTACTTTTCAGCACATCCTTTTTTATATCATAGGATAAATATTATTTCTTCACCGGAGAAGAGTATCTTGCATTCAGACCATCCAGAATCTCACGGGTGATGTTATAGACACTGTCTGCATAGAGCAGGTTGTCAAAACCCGTATTGCTGATAATCATGCTGTAACCTTTTGTCTTATTGTACTCCTTCAGGAAAGCATTGATAGAATCACGCAGTTGCAGGCTGTTCTTTTCATTCTCACTCATCAGCTCAGACTGCAGCTTGTTGCTCAGGTTCTGCAAATCCTGCTCCAACTTTGCAATGCGGTTGTATTCCTGCTGCGCTCTCTCCTGAGAAAGATAAGCGTTGTTCTGATACTTTGTCTGGAATTCCTGCTTCTGCTTCTCCAGTTCGCTGGCTTTCTGGTTCAATGTCAGACGGACATTCTCGCCCTTCTTCACCATAGCCTCATTCAAGTCTATGCAATAGTTGTATTTTGCCAAAAGCGTATCTATTTCAACATAAGCAATTTTCATTTCCGATAATCCGCCGGCTTGTGCAGGAGCGCTTGTTGTCTGTTTATCAGTATTGCCGGCACATTGAGCAAATAAAACGATCAGTGCGAGAGCTGCCAGACCGTTCATGAGGTAGTTTAATCTCTTCATAATTGATAAATATTGTTTTTTAAAATTAGTTCATACTATCATTTAAGGCTTTTTCCAATTCATCAATGGAAAAACGGGACTTGCGTTGCGCTTCCCTATCCTGCGACTGCACGCAACCGATACCTCTATCGCGCATTGCCTTATTGCCACTGACATGCCCGTTAGGGAATCTCCCGCCTTTCACAAAAAAGACCTTCACACCCAATAAAACAATGCAAATAGCAACTATTAACAGAGTTATCAATATTGTATCAAGCATTTCCATTAATTTTGTTACATGAAAATAGTGTTTTTACTATTTTTGTGGGTGCAAATATAGGGCTTTGGTTGGACTAACTCGCCTTTTTTACTCTAAAAAAAGAGAAAGGGGAATAAAATAGTCAATCAATTTAACCATATTTAGCAATAAGTGGTTAATTTAATGGAGAATTGATATTTGACAATTGATAATGAAGGCTGCATAAACACATGTAAGGCAGCCGCTAATTCAGATAATTATGGAAAAAAAAGACTTGAAACCGGCTGGTGTATTTCACTATTTTGAGGAAATCTGCCAAGTGCCGCGCCCTTCGAAGAAGGAAGAGAAAATCATTGCTTACTTAAAAGCATTCGGAGAAAAACATAAGTTGGAAACGAAGGTGGACGAAGCCGGAAACGTTCTGATAAAGAAACCCGCTACTCCGGGTATGGAAAACCGCAAGACTGTCGTACTTCAATCGCACATCGACATGGTATGTGAAAAGAACAACGACGTGAAGCACGACTTCCTGACCGACCCTATCGAAACCGAAATTGACGGTGAATGGCTGAAAGCCAAAGGTACAACCTTGGGAGCCGACAACGGCATCGGTGTAGCCACCGAACTGGCTATCCTTGCCGACGACAGCATCGAGCACGGTCCTATCGAATGCCTCTTCACCGTGGACGAGGAGACCGGACTGACCGGTGCCTTCGCCCTGAAAGAAGGCTTCATGAACGGAGACATTCTGTTGAACCTCGATTCCGAAGATGAAGGCGAGCTCTTCATCGGCTGTGCAGGCGGTATAGATTCCGTTGCCGAATTCACCTACCGGGAAGTGGACGTACCGGCAGGATATTTCTGCTGCAAAGTGCAGATAAAGGGGCTGAAAGGCGGACACTCCGGCGGCGACATACACCTGGGGCGCGGCAATGCCAACAAGCTGCTGAACCGCTTCCTGAGCCAGGCATCCCAGAAGTACGACATGTACCTTTGCGAAATAGACGGTGGTAACCTGCGCAACGCCATTGCCCGCGAAGCACACGCGGTAATTGCCATACCCGATGCCGACAAGCATGCCCTGCGCACAGACTTGAATGTCTTTGCCGCCGAAGTGGAGGCAGAATATGCCGTCGTTGACCCGGACCTCCAATTCGTACTCGAATCGGAAGCAGCCCGTCCCAAAGCCATTGACAAAGATACCGCCAAGCGCTTGCTGCAAACCATCTATGCCGCACCTCACGGTGTGTATGCCATGAGCCAAGACATTCCGGGGCTGGTGGAAACCTCCACCAATCTGGCCTCCGTAAAGATGAAATCCGGCCATATCATCCGTATCGAGACCAGCCAGCGCAGCTCTACCGCCTCCTCCAAACAAGACATTGCCAATATGGTGCGTACTGTATTCGAAATGGGTGGAGCAGCCGTATCTTTCGGCGACGGATATCCGGGCTGGAAGCCCAACCCGCATTCAGAAATCCTGGAAGTGGCTGTTGAGTCCTACAAACGTTTGTTCGGTGTAGATGCCAAGGTAAAAGCTATCCATGCAGGTCTGGAATGCGGACTGTTCCTTGACAAATACCCGGCACTGGACATGATTTCCTTCGGACCTACCCTGCAGGGTGTGCACTCTCCCGACGAACGGATGCTGATTCCTACCGTACAGAAGTTCTGGGACCATCTGCTGGATATACTGAAGCACATTCCGGTGAAATAAATATCCCGCGTTCCGATTCGGATATGGGGTTTATTGAGAACAACAGATTAAGATTTGTTGAGTAGTATTTGAATGTTATTGATAGATAGCGAGTTAGTTGGTTTTAGTAAAACGCTATAGGTACGGAATAATGGAGTTTAAGGTTTTATAAACCTTGAAAAACCTTACCGCCTATGCTTTGTATGTAGGCTCTGATGTATGCCGAAAAGTATCAATTAGAGCGTATCAAACATTACTAATATCAATTAACTCGCTATTATTATGTATACGATCAACATTCGAGGTAAAAAGAATCCCAAAGACCAGAAAATGGTCAAGTTGGAGATGATTTTCTTCAAGACCGGCTACGCAAGAGTTCCCAAAGTATTGAATGTTACCGGTTTGTTGAAGGACTGGGACGCCAATTCCCAGAGTTTCAAACCCGGCAGTGCAGATGCAACGACAAAAAATAAGCTGTTGTTTGACCTGAAAACAAAGTATCTCGGTGTTGCTGATAAATGGGAAGTCGAAGGCAGAGTATGGGCGCCTGTTGAACTTTCTCATTGTTTTGATGAAGTAAAAGCCGCCCAGCCCGAGGTCAAGGTCAAATCCGTCCAGCAGATGATAGACTCTTTGGAGATGCGTTTCCGGGCAAAGAAGCGCATAAAGAACAACCAGATAGTCGACAGCACATCAAATGCCAGGCATTACGTCGCTATACGTAAAGTTCTTCAAGATTTTACCAAAGAAAAATACGGCAGGGCTTTTTCTTCTTACTATTTTTCGGACATCACGGAGCAGTTTCTTCTCGATTTTGCCTTCTGGATTAAAGAATCCGGCATTAGAAACGGCAACAAGGGCGGGTTGCCGGGTAAATTACGGCGGCTGCGTGCCATCTGCAATTATGCATATAAGGAAGGCATGTACGGCGTTAACATGGAAGCCTTCAACTGCCTGGGAGATGACATCAAATGGGCGGAAACCACATCAAGAGCTGCATCGGAGAAGTCTATGGAGAAAATTGCCAATATAGACAGAACATTATTTTCAAAGAGAGAACAGCTGCACTTGGATCTGTTCCTGTTCAGCTATTATACAGGCGGCATGGCCAACGTCGATGTCTGCAACCTGACATGGGATATGGTACATGAAGACAAGATCATCTACGAGCGCATCAAGTTTCCGAAAACCGCAAAGCCCGTATTGTTGAAACAGGGAAAGAAGATCATGGAAAAATACAGGGGTAAGGCATACGCCGATTATGTGTTCCCTATATTTACCCGCAAGCATACGACCACGGCCAAGAAAACGACCCGCGTACGTGATATTTCCAAAGATGTGGCACAAACTTTGGCCAAAGTGTGCAAGATGCTTCGGATCAGGGAGCATATCACCTGGTATTCCGCCCGGGGCTCCTTCATCTCGAAGATGGTCGATGCCGGCAATAACCCTTATGTCGTGGCGGAAATGGCGGGCAACAGCCCTCTGACGATTTACAAGCACTACTATAAAAACACGAAACGTAACGAAATCAGGAAACAGATGGAGCAAATATTCTGATTTTGTGCTATATTTGCAGATAAAACCCAAACATAATATCAGAAATGAAGAATCTGACAGTAAAAATTCAGGAAGCTTATGACGCGTTCGTCAAAGACGCGGCGCTTCAAGCCGTGAAAGGCAACAAGGCTGCCGGTACACGTGCCCGCAAGGCATCGTTGGCAGTCGAGAGGATGATGAAAGAGTTCCGTAAACTCTCTCTGGAAGCGTCCAGGAAGTAGGTACTTTTCCGTTATCCTTACGCGATAGCGTGTCGCGTAAATAGAAATATAGAAATAGCGTTTAGCTTTTTTGTGCTGTAACGAAACCGCCAATTGAGATACAGATGCACGAGAAAAGGGTTAGACGTCCGCGTACAGCGTGGGCGTTACTCATTCGTGCATCAAGGTGCTTGGCGGTACCTGTTACAGCGACGAGCGATGTCCCACGCTTTCTTTTGGCATATAAAATGCTCAACGGGGCATTGAGCAAGATATGTGTGATGAAAGGAACATTATTGGAGGAATTGATGAAGATTCCCTCGGATGCCGTTGCCGCAACCGTCCGGGGTATTGAAATGCAAATAATCGATGAAAGCCGTGCGCGATCCATGCTGGATGCCGATCCCGATGACGATGCCATCCATGAGTGTATACTGTCGAACGGCCGTTTCCTTTTCGAGACGGAAGGACACGAACTGAAATCCCTGTTCAAGGTCCGGAATTAAAGAAACACCCGCAATGGAAAAACGAAGGCATGAGAGTTTCCCATGCCTTGTTTTCGACACCCCATTCTAATCTTTCATTCTCGGTTTCCTCCGGCACAATTCGTCATAGCGGGATAACGTCAGTGTAAAGTCCGTAAGATCGAGATCGAGTTTTCTCTTCCTGTAACGGAACGAATACCCCGTTTCTGCCGAGGGGCGTTTGGTTCGGCATAACTTGTCGATAGCCCCGACCCGCAGATTCATCACCGCCGCCACATCTCCCAGCGTACGGTACACGGCAACCAGCGCGTCGTGGACCCCGAATACCAGCACATTCCGGTCGGCTTGCCCGCGCTCCGTAGCCGAAGGCTTTCCGGCCTTTTGGTCTCCCGACTGTGCGAGCAACGCTTCCGCCTGTTCCGAAGACAAGGTTTTCGGTTTCAGACCGGACAGCCAGTAAATTTCATCACCGCTTTTGCGGAAAGTGACGGCCCGCCGTCCGGAGAGCATCTCGGGCGGGAACAGGTAATAGAAAACCAGACCGGACTTACGGTTCACTACCACCTCGACCAGCAGGAAATCACCTGTTTCCACTGCGTCCACCTTGATCCGGTGCGGTGTTTTCTCACCCTCGCGACGTCCCCTGCGGAGTGTGATACGCTCTTTCACGATACTCATCGCGCACGGGGATTTACTTGACCTTGAGCCGGAAGCTCTTGGAGGGCTTAAATGCCGGAATGTTATGCGCCGGAATGACGATTGTCGTGTTCTTCGAGATATTACGGGCCGTTTTCTGGGCTCTCCGCTTGATAATGAAAGAGCCGAAGCCGCGTAAAAACACCTCTTCTCCGTTGATCATGGAGTTACGGATGCTCTCCATCATTCCCTCGACGATCTGCATGACGACCTGCTTCTCGATACCGGTCTTGTCTGCGATTTCACGTACCATTTCTGCCTTTGTCATAGTTTCCCGTATGGATTTTACAATTGATAGTTAAGTTCTGCTGCAAAGATATGTTTTTTCTATCGATTAAAGAATATTCCTGATAATTCAATATAAACATTCCCGGATTATAGCTTCTACTCTTTTGATACAAACAGTATCGAAATATGGAGCTAACACTCAGACGCAAGTTCAAAGGCGCGGCCTATACCATAGGAGACTTGTCCATCGGCGGCGAATTTTTCTGTAACACGATCGAGGATACCGTAAGGGAACTTCCTGCAACATGTCCGGACACCTCTCGCGGCGGTTCCTGCACCTGCGGGGAAAAGGCCTACGCCAAGACAGCCATCCCTGCCGGCTCGTATAAGATTACACTCGAATACAGCCCCAAATACAAACGGAAGATGCCCTGTCTGCATGACGTACCTCACTTCCTCGGCATCCTGATCCATTCCGGCAACACGGAAGAAGATTCCGCCGGCTGCATCCTTGTCGGCGAGAATACGGTCAAAGGCAAGGTATTGAACTCTCGGGCGACGTTCAAGCGATTGTATGCCCTGCTCGAGAAAGAGAAAGACATAACCATCCATATCGTATAAAGGATGGCTGTCAACAGACTTAAAGCCCCCAAGAATCTCCGCATCGATTTCTCACCCTCACCGAGGCAATACGAGTTGTGGAAACTCCTGCAACCGAACTATTGCCCCTATTGCGGCGGAGAGATCGAGCAGGTTCTTGTCGGGTATGACCAGCAGCACAATCCGCAGTACAGACCGCAGTGCAGGCATTGCAAGGCGCAGAACCTGCCGCAACTGATATTGGGAGGCGGAGCGGCAGGCGGCGGGAAAGCGGCTCCTTTGGATTCAACGGTATGCACTCCGTTCGGATTCCGCAAGGTTCGGGATTTGATAGTCGGAGACATTATTTCCTCTGCCATAACCGGAGGTCAGCAACGTATTATCTGGCTGCACCCCATCGAGGAGCATGACTACTACCGTATTCATTTTATTGACGGGACACATTTCGACTGTTCCGCCGGACACTTGTGGAAACTGCATCAAAGCCGTAAGAGGACGAAGCGCAAAGACACAGACGGGAATCGGGATAATGAGAGGATATGGAGCGCCCGAATGATCTATGACTGGATACAACGCAAAAAATGCGGAATGTATAAAGGATGCAATCTGATTGTTCCATTGTGTTCTCCTGTACAATTCACGACCGGAGAACGGTACAGGCAGCATAAGTTCATAGATCCCTATATCCTTGGAGCTATTCTCGGAGACGGGTGCATCACGAAATCCGTGACAGCGGCCAATGCCGTGCAGTTTACGACAATGGACGATGAGATTGTCCGAAGATTCGTGTCCACAGGATATGATATGGGACATTCCCATGAAAAAATCGGGAACAGGGCCAAGAGCTATGTGATTTACGACCGCAATTTAGTGGGAACGTTAAAGGATCTCGGTCTGGAAGGGTGCGGTTCCGCGAACAAGTTTATCCCCCAACAGTACAAATATGCCACGGTTGAAGAGCGTAAGAGTCTTGTTCAAGGACTGATGGATGCCGATGGATATGTCGATACGAGAGGGCATATGTCATATAGCACGACAAGTTATCAGCTGGCGGAAGATGTGGCGTTTGTAATCCGTTCTTTGGGCGGCATAGCAACGGTCAAAAAGAATAATGCAGGATACAGGAACCGGAAGGGGCAGTTCATCCGATGCAAAGACAGTTATGATGTATATTTCCGGACCCGCATGAATCCGGAATTAGTCAGCCTGTCAAGAAAAAAAGTACGATGCCGGTATGAGTTCAATGGGGGCGCATCCGAGCTCGGGAAAAGAATTACCGGTGTCGAATATATAGGGAAGCGGGAAGGACGCTGCATAACGGTGGATGAACCGTGCGGTCTGTATATTGCCGACAATTTCACGGTAACGCACAATTCTTATATCGGCAGTGTCTGGCTGGTATCCTCGTGCATCCGCTTCGAGAATATCCGTGCGGTCGTAGCCCGAAAGACACTCAAGTCGTTGAAGGAATCGACATGGAACACCATCAAGTCGATATTGAAAGACTGGGGGCTGAAAGAGGATGTCAACTACAAGATAAACAACCTCGAAGGCACGCTTACGTTCTGGAACGATTCGGTCATTATCATGAAGGAGATGGCCGATATTCCCAGCGACCCCAACTTCGAGCGTTTCGGTTCGTCGGAGTACACGATTGCCATGGTGGACGAGGTGTCGGAGATCTCCGAGAAGGCCGTCGAGGTACTCTTTTCCCGTCTTCGCTGGCGTACCCACGAGACCTTCAAGACGCCGCGCATGCTGCTCACCACCAACCCGACGATCAACTGGGTGCGCTCGCGTTTCGTGCAGGACGAGAACGGCGAGAGGGTCGTGTGCCGCGAGGGCGAAGCCTATATACCGTTCTCTGTCTTCGACAACCCCAACATCGCGTTTCGGCAGGTTTACGAAGCCGCACTGAACAAGATACGGGATCAGGCTACCAAAGAGCGCCTGCTATATGGGAACTGGGACTTCGTCGAAGCGAACGACATGGCCATCTACAACCGTTTCGACGGGGCGAGACACCTCGTGACAGGGCTTAAGGAAAAGGTTTACGACCCGACCAAACCCCTGATTACGGTCTGGGACTTCAACGTGGCTCCGCAGATGTCGGTGCTTTCGGCGCAGATAGACTACGACAACAAGAAGATATACATACTGGAAGAGATACTCGGCAAACCGGAAGATAAGGAAAACAATACGCCCGCACTCGCCCGCAAGGTACGCATGAAACTCTATCGCGACAAGCATATCGGGGGCGTGGACGTGACGGGCGACCCGGCAGGTCTGCAACGCTCCACCACGAACGAGGACGGCATCAACAACTACACGATTATCGTGGATACCTTCGGCAAAGGTATCCTGCGGCCGAAGGTGAAGCTGCTGCGCAAGCAACCGCCGCAGGCCACGCGCTGCGAGTTCGTGAACGAGGTGTTCGACGGCTACAACGGCTGGGAGATACAGATCGACATCAAATGCCGGAAGCTCACGCAGGACCTGATCTACCAGCTACGCAACGAGGACGGCACCAAGTCCAAGCAGAAGACTACCGACCCGAAGACCGGCGTCAAGTACGAACGCTACGGCCACCTGTCCGACTGCCTCGACTATTTGTTGTGCTACTACCTGCGGGACAGCTGGTACAAGTTCAGGAACGGCAGCGGGGACGGCGACAGCCGGGTGGTTTCGGCGCCGGCCCGATACGAAGGATTCAATTATTAAACAGGCTATACATGTACAGAAGATTTCTGAACAACAGCGACTATCTGGGTATCATCACGGCAGAAGCCCTTGCGCAGCTCACTCGCGGTAACGACGACCGATTCATTCAGGCGGAGGAATCGGCAGAGATGTCGGTTGTGGAATACCTCTCCGAGAACTACGAGATAGAGAAGGAACTTGCCAAAGGAAAGTATATCGCCGAATATGACCGGCGCATCACCTATCCCGTCGGGGTACATATCTACTTCGAGGGGCAGATACACGAGGTGATTCGCTCCATCAGCGGCTACCGCAAGCCGGCGACGACCGTATATTGGGAAGAGTGTATCGATACGAATGTCGATACGGAACAGGTTGCTGGCTATTCCCAGTTCAACACCTACTATCCGGGAGACAGGGTGAACTATAACGATGTCGTCTATACTTGCCTTACTGATAACGGCTACAAGTTCGACGACATTCGCATCCCGATGGTCGGCGGTTGGCTGGAAGCACCGACCGGGCCGTGGCAGCCGGTGGACTACCCGTTATGGTCAGTCGTAGAATATGGCGGAGCATTCTATACGCTGATGACGCTGGACGATTTCGACAACAACATCGATCCGCTCGTTTCCGACTGCTGGGGCGCCATTGCGGATTATGATCCATCCTATAACGAATATGAGTTGTCTGAACATGAGTATGTCGTATATGGCGGACGGGTATTCTATCCGGAAACGGACGTCAATGCAGATATTCCCCAGGTCGGGAGGAACCTTGCCCCACATGACCCGCGCAATTACAACCTCAAGAAGCACATGGTGCGGCTGGCCCTGTACGAGCTGACGAAACTCATCGCGCCGAACAACGTGAGTGTCGTCCGCCTGCGCGATTACGAGGATTCGATGAAGTGGCTGAACGACGCCGCTAAATTGCGTCTCAACCCGCAGATTCCCCGCAAGGTCGATGAAACTAAAAAGCCGGTCACCGACTGGCAACTGGCTACTTTCCAAACCGATTACGACCCGTACAGGAATCCGTGGCTGATATAAAATATGTATCAAGCATAAGCCATGGTGAATCGTATCCGTTTTTCTTCAATTCTAACCCGTTATATATGAGAATACCCCGGTACACGCTTGGACCAGGGGATTCTGTAAACACATCTATACAAATCCATCTTCACAGATCATTTGAATAGAAGGAAAATAGAGTCTGCATATGAGGACTATACTTTTGGGGTAAATGTAAGTTCTTCCATTTCAAAATTGTTTATTCTTAATCTGATTCGATTATTACATTCAGAATACCGGATATTGGATCTACACATCCGGCTGCACATATATGCCAGTTTATTGCAAAACTGCCACATTGTTTGGTGTCTATATAAAGGGAATTACTGATATTCAAGGAACGTGGCACATTGTGTATCAAGCTTTCTGAAGTTACAGATATTTTTTGTTGGGACAAATACTTTGTCAGATCCCAACAATATAATTGTGGTATGTTCAGGCCTCCTCTCGGACCGGCATATCTAAATTCACCTCCGTGCCCATATTCACTAAACCTGCATCCAATGATAGGAGCCACTGGTTTAAAATCATTCATATGTCTTATGCTTTGCCTGTTATACAGTCTGACATCCCCAGGAAACTCCAAGAAGATATTCATGTTACCGGTTTCCGCACTTCCGCCATTATATGTAATAAACTGCAATTCCTTCACTTGTTCTTCCAACTGTCGGCCTTCAAGTTTAAAGCGATGGTATTTTTCACAATATGCATAGTATTTGTCAAGTTCAGCGTTATGTTTCTTTAATTGTTCTTCCGAATACATTGCATATCGAAGGTCATTAAAACGATGAGCCAGTACTTCTGATACATCTTCAATTCTGATTGACGAATTCAATTTATGTACAGATTTATGTGCGTGAGGATGGTTGGCCTTGATCTCTGTCATAATCTCATCCAACTCTCTCTTGGTATCCGGTATAGAGGGAGCCTTGATTCGCAATACGGTCTTACCGTTGGCGAACATGATTTTAGGTCGTGGTTGGCGATTCTTAAATTGCATCAGTTCCTTATGACATCTCTCCAGTTCTTTTTCCTCCTCACTTTTCTCTTCTGCAATCAGATACTTTTCCGGCATCCTGGGAAGAAACTTCAAACCGAACTTTTTGGCCTTGATAAGTAACGTGTTGTCATGGCTGATGATAATTATGTCATTTCGATGTCCGAATGCCAGTGCGGAACCAATGATAACATCATCACAAATATTCCGATTCAGGTTATTCATTGACAGAACTTCATCCGAGGGATCATCAATTTGAATGAGTTCCAATTTCTTTTGATAGTTGTCATCCAAAAAATAGTCTCCAAATTTTGAAGATACGGACTTGGCCCGGGTTTTTATCTTACCTCTTGGACCGTCCTTGCATTTGTCTATTTCCTTTATGACAGTATAAGGTATAATGATTGTGAAATCCTTATCATTCACGATCGTATCCCAATCTATCTGTTCAAAATCCTTATAGTGCAAATAAATGTTCGTATCAAGAAGTAGATATTTCATATACTCAGCTTGTCTTATAATTCTTAGTAGACTCCCGACGAAATAGATAGAATATGTAACCGTCGCTGCGCTTCTTTCTCTTGTTCCATAAAATGTATTCAGACGTATCTTGTTTTCTTGAAGGATATGTTTGGGAATATCATCCTAATAGGTATCGGTCGTGTATTCAAGGACGGTCCTTTTCAATAAAAAAATCAATGAACATATTGACCAACCATAATAGCTATATAATGTTTCCTGTTACATAAGAAAGTCTGGATGAATCCAGACTATTTATTCGTCGTTTCTTGAGACACATCGGTAATTCGTTTTTCTAATTCATCAACTTTTCTTTTACATTCCTTAAGTTCACTGTTGCGTTTCTCAAGTTCACTATTAAACTCCTCCCGCCATTCGTCATGTATAAATTCATGATATTCATATTTAAGAGGGGACAAAATTAAAAATAGTAGAACCAAGCAAATAATCATCCCCAAGAAATAAATAATTCTATCATAATTATATATAATTTCCGTATTTATTACTTGTTTTGTAGGATCAGATAATTCTATTGTCTTACCGTGATGATTAATATTAGTAATTTGCTCCATTTTATTTGTATAGGAGATATGTTTCTCCACGAGAGACCCTTTCCAAATAGATGCAATAAAATTGCAAATAGCCAAGCCAAGCAAAATAGCTAAAGCACATCCAAGGGATAGCTTAAAAAAGTTATTCGAATTCTTCATAAGTTATTTTTGGGTTTTACTTAATATATATATGCGCAATAGAGGTGATAATTAGTATATCTTTTAACTACACGGGCTCGGTTATCGACTTTTCTTCAAGAATTAACTGTATGAAGATTCCGATGAACATCGCAAAAAAAGTAAATTGAAGCAACATATCTCTAAATATGAGAATATTAAACTTGTCTTCTTTGAGAATCTCGTGTCTGTCTTTATCCATAGGTGCCAACTCTTTAAGCACTTGCTGATATACATGATGATTGTCCAAACACCTGAGAAGTTCACAACATGCAGAACTGTAGAAAGAAGAATCCGTTCGGCATGGTTGACGGTCTTGAGTTCTTCGGTTTTGAGCTCTTAATTTATCGTACAAAACGCAAACAGAATCAACCCTGCTCATGGTCGTGGAACCATCAAACAGTTTTTCTTGCATTTTTGCCATATCGGGGACATGACTGTTATGCACAAATTCTTTTAACAGAACAAGGGTAACCCTATAATCAATTTTATATATAGTATCGCTTGTATTATCCATCACATCAAACATTGGATATCTATCCTTTTCTGTTTGTGTATGTAATGTATCTACACCTGCTATATTTTTCCACGTTCGGCCAATTACCCGTACAATCGAATCATTATATTTATTCAGTGTCTCGTAAAATATATCATTGACAATCCGTGGCTGCCTGTTTTCTGGAATTTTAAAATCTGGAACTTTGGTAAAAACGTTGTTTATATAAAACTCATCGATATAGTCACTTCGCTCCAAGTATTTTCCTCCAAAGAAGTTTATAACAAGTATTCCGACAATAAATGCATAGGAAAATGCGACTGAAATGAGTATCGTGGTCCTATATACTTTCTTGCAGAAAGATATATACGGATTGATTTTACCGATTTCATAGTTTACAAAAACGACCAGTATGACCAGCAAGGTACATGACACCCATTTCTGGTGTATGATATCAAAGAATCCTTTGAATATGTCTTCCCCAATGGCCAACGTGAACCAGGCGGCAACAATAGACGCGAACAAACGGGGCATAAGGATGTTAATACAACTTACAGATCTGATATGCCATCGTCTGTGATTTATAAAGCCTAACACCCATAGGAACAAGATACCTGATACGATAATCAACGAGGGGGTCACTTGATCCGAAAATATTTTTTTATCGAAAGACGGCAGGAGGAATATGGAACAGAGACTAAGTACAAATGACACGGTAATAACATTCATCCATTTATACCATCGCCCGTACCATATTTTTAAAGTTCCGCTGAAACTGTATTTTCTAAGATACCAGTTGGATGCGGCCTTTGCCGATGTCGTTACAATTCCGGTTATTTCATCTTTTGTAGATTTATACTTGTTCGATAACACGTTGTGAGGGGGAACAATGATTTTGGAAACATACTCATTACAACATTCCATATAATCGTTTTCCACTCTACCGCAATCCCTGCACGTCACCTCTGATTTAGATATATAAACAGAGTCCATCTCAGACTCGACATCGGAAAACCATTGCGAGTCGTTAAAACAACGGTCTGCCTTGGCGTTGGTAATCGTTTCCACCCACCGTTGTTCCGCCTTGGCATAATATTCGGCGTAAAATAGTTTTTTCTGGGGAATGTCCCACGGAGCCCTAAGAGTTCCCTTATATAATACCTGCTGATATCTTTGATAGTAATATTCCGCTTTATTGGCTATTGCATTGAATAAAAAGTTTTTATGCAGTTTGATATAAATGTCGTCATAAAGGGCGGTATTTTCGAACACATCGGAATGTTCCAGATCATACAAAAAATCAAGGAACAATTTTCTTACAAAATGATGATTGAACGGTTCTTTTTTGTCAGTACCCTTTCCACATGATCGCTTTTCTCCTTTATTGAATATGTTCAACGACGAATAACATACCAATCCGGTTGGTTTTGACACGCTTTCTTGAATGACTTCATAAATGGGGTTATTCGAGAGATTTAAGGGGAAAACCGTATCATATATTCGGTTTATCGCTTCCGTCAAATTATCCTTGACATCCAAATCTGAAGAAAGTGACAGGGATAATATGAGACTATCCTGATGAGCCACTTGGTTTTCCCCCAGTTCCTTGACATAGTGAAGGTAGAAGGAAACCCCCTCGGGTGTAAATTGGAGGTATATTGGATACTGAGGTGTATCATGTATCTCCTTACACCAGTTATTCCTGTTCAGATTCTGAACCTCATGATAATTGAATACAGCTATACCATGAGAGATATCAGAAGCGTCTAAATCCAACGCGAAGAAACGGCCGTAATTCATTACCTGTTTCTTAACAGTATAATATAATCTTCGATCTTGTCAGACAACAAACGGACTTTTTGGAACGGACAATTATTAACGGTCTGAACCTTCTGTTCCGCTTCTTTAAGCCGATCACGGACAAATACATATTCTTCCCACATTTCTGGCCATTGCCGGACTGTACCAAATGCGACAAGATAAATAAGTTGTTGCATGTGCTCCCAGAATGCATTGCTATAACATTTTATGTCAGGGAACAAGGAATAAACCAATAGAGACCCCCGTTTATGTAACCAATCCAAATTAGAATCCTCATCATAGACATCATGTTTCATGATATCATATTTATTTCGGAGGTTCAGGAGGGTATTAAAATGTTTGGAAGCTCTATACTTTACTTTCTTGAAATCATCGTCAAATATGTTGTTTAAAAAATCAACAAGTGTATGTCCACTCATGCCTGATTCTTTTCCAAGACTCATTTCATTATACCGCTTTTCCATTAGACGATATAAATAATATAAAAAAAGATACGGAGTATTTGTAGGACATGCACCACGGGCGATATGCCAATAAGGCGTATCACGTATTAATCCTTGTTCTTGTAACCGCTCGGAAATCGCTGGTACAAATGCAGAGATATGCATGAAATAGAATCTGTTTTGAGGGCCGATCCAATACGACTGTTCATTGAGACTGAGATTCCGCTCGATTTCTTTTAGCAGCTCGTAACTATATTCCCGTCTGGCTTCTTTAGGATGATCGCCTAACAAATAATCCAATAAAATTAAATCAAACTTTAAATATTTTATCAAAATTAAGGCGTCATGAATACTTTTTGCACAGACAATTGAAATTTTAAAATCATGAGAATTTTCGTTGATATAATTCCATCTCAAGGATATTGTATGATGAAGTGTTCTGTTATCTTTATTGACACGTGTGTTATAGTCATTAAATGCGGCAATATCTTTTAATTCTCTGGCTGAAGGGCAACACCACGCAATATCCAATTTTGAAGTCAACAATATATCTTCAATAATTATTCTTAACTTCCCTGTTTCAGCCAATTTATGCGCTTGAGTCATGTCGTCTACATCTCCCTTTCTATTTCTTTCAGTTTGATCATCCTCACTGAGACAAATATTTGAACAATCATCAACTAATAATATACGCCACTTCTTGGTCGTATATTTGCATCTGCGTATTTGTTCTGCATCCAATGTCCTTTTGAACTCTGACTCCGAATGAAATATAAAAGGGGCCACATACTGTCCATGAGTTTTTTTGATCAAAAAAGAATTAGAAAGTAATCGCTTATTTAATTCGACATATTCTCTAGTGATATTTAATCGATATAATCCCAATTTATAGTTCCTTATAATCTCTTGGATTTTTTGTTTTAAAGAAACGTTAAATTCTTTATAATGCCATTTATTATTTTTCTTGTCAAATTTATAAATAGGGATATAATAGTGCCAGATACTGCTATCTAAAAATTTTTTAAACCTAGGGACATAGTGTAATTGTTCATCTTCATCAAAAACATCGGTTTCCGTTATATGGACAATTGGTATATTTTTGTATTCTTTATAAATCTCATTCACGGCAAAAATGTCACCTTGTAGACTTCTTGTCGATCCAAATTTGACATCGGATTTCCGGTTTGTACTTATTATTTCTAATTGATCTTTTAGTTTTTTGAAAGAAATAACACTATGATATAGAAAAATTACCTGAAAATCACGACATACAGGAGCAGTATTTCTGTCGTATACTTGAATGTCGTATTTTGCTAATTTTTGAATTACATAATGTTGATGAGATACATCATGATCAACAGTTAAACGGCATTCAGAGTCTATGTTTAACTTGATATAATCATTTTCTTTCATAATTATCCCTAATTCTTCTTTTTAACTCCAATATTGTCATAAGATTCTCTTTAGAAAGGATATTTGTGTCTAAATCTTTTATGATTTTTCCCAAATCATCAGATTGTTCAAATAATTCTTTTACATAAAATTTGACAATATCTTTTTCCTTATCATTTATATTTTCTTCTTTTTCAATTTTATCAAAAATCCTATCAATATTCTTTGATAAAATGACAACATTTTTTTTAAAGTCATTCATTTCAATCTTCCCACACAAGAATCTATATTCAATATAAGAGGGTATGTGATGAAACAGCTTGACCTGTATATTATCCAAGTATCGGAATGAATAATCATTGAATTGATAATTCGCATCACTAGAATATCTAGATCCATGAAGGAAACAATAGAAATTTAAATTATTACTATTTTTTACTTTTTCAATTTGGGCGCAAATCGCTTTGATGTGCTTTGAAATCTCGCCATCCAACTTTTCATTATCCTCAACAGCAAAACAAAAAGGGAATTTATCACTACAGTATATTTTGTTGTATGGTGTATCATTTTTATAATCAGAAAGAATGGTTTGAAGAATCTCATTAGTTGTTCTTTTTATATCGTCGTTATGAAATTCAGAAATATACTCGACGAAGAGTTTCTCCATTAATTCTTTATTATTCAATACTTTTGTAATTTTGGGAGGTCGGGGATAAATGATTCTTTCTTGTTCTAAGAACTTTCTGGTTTTTCCACCCCGTTTACTTTGAATAGAATCAATTATGTATGATACAGATAATACGTTTTGAATATCCACAGGTAAACTATCAAGATTATCCTTCATTTTCTTTATGTCAACTATTTTCGTTTGTATATCTTGAGGATACAAATTCCAATATTTTTGAATGATATTTATCTTATCAGGAATAGGATAATCAAAAGTTTGCTGATCTCTACGGAAAATAGCAGTAGAATTTGGGAACTCATCTATTGCTGTAGTAATAAATATATAAATATTATTTTGTTCAGTTTCCATCATATTGGGTCAATTCTAAGAGCTCTACCAATATATATTTACAATCCATAAATGCGTTTTCAATTGAAGCATACTGTATAAATGGCATCAATTGTAAGGCGTTTGGGAGATATGGCTTGGAACGTCCGGAATGAATCGTGAATCCCGGATAAAAATACCGCTTTCTCTCATTTTTCTTCTCATCATAAATCAATTGTCTGTTTCTTGATTTGGGGAAAAGTTGATTATAAAACTCGTCTACCACATTATTTTCTTGAGTAGCATCACATTCATATTGTTCATATATCTTATCCAACAATCCTTGATGTATGGATACATTATTAAAAACATGTTTATATCTTTCATCGCAAATATTCACTTCAATATTTCCATGAGTATTCATCTCTATTGTCCCAACCAATCTTATACAAGATTTTATCGTAGTATCATCCTGCAAAATGTAATCGTCATAACCATAAATACCAAAAGTATTATCCCTATGATAAATCACGTTAAACACGTAAATATTTTTAAACGCATTTATAACTGCCAGCGAGTCTCCGTTAACAGATTGATCTATTCTTAAATCTCGATCGTTAAGTTTTGTAACATGATAAAATAGTCTTTCATCGAAGATTGCCACCTGGCTTTGCATAGCATGCAAATGCCTATAATACCACTGGTCATCAGCAAGATTACTTCGCAATAAACGATCCGTAGAATTATTACCGGAAATTCCTTCTGCAAAAAGTGGTCGTGGATTATAACTGGATTTTTTATCGCGTTCTCTTAATAATAATTCTTTTATTAAGGAACAGAATTCCTTTTCAGACTCCAAATGTGTCTTGTAAATATAAGTATTTGAATACGAGAAATCATGAAGTTTTATCTCGTCATCAACTTGAATTACTTTATCACAAGCACTCACGGAATGTTTATCTATAATATAAATTTTTTCTTCTTGTAATACGAGTTTCTTGTATAAAGTCAATATAGAATGTTCTGAAGATAAAATCTCAAATTCCTTTTTATTAAGCTTTACTATACGTTGTGGTGCAAGCAGACATATTTGAGGATATACAGATGAATAGTCTTCTTCTTTTATTGCAATTACGTTGTACCCCCGGTTATAAGTATTTCGAAACTCATAAACATCTAAAAAAGAGATCTGATTATTGGAACTGAATGAATTAAGACTTTTATCCTGTAAGATTATTGCTGCATTTAAAGCTTTTGGTATACATATAATATATTGTAAATGCTTCTTTTCTGTTAGGCGAACTTTAATTATAGGAACTTCTGGTGGATTTCTTTCTTCATCCGTGATACGCCTGATCCACGATGCAGAAATACGCATTTCCTTTAGCCCTTTGTTATGATTATCCATTTGATTATATTCATTAAGATATGGAGATTCAAGAGCTTTCGCTAATTTATCGAATTTGTTGGGTAGGGTTGTTAGATTGTCAGTTATTGTCAGGATATATAAACCATTCATCTCTGAAACCACTGCAGATTGATGATTTTCACTCATTTCTGAGATTCCAGATAAGAAATATTTGTTTTTAATCAAAAAATCTTTCAATCCTGGATCTGTAAAATTATCAGACTGCGGGTCATAAATATCTAAACTGATAACAAGTTGCGGGGTCTCTAAATCTTCAAAATTACCGTGTTTTGCCGCATTTCTTATAATGTTTTCCAAAATTGAAAATATGGCTTGCCTACCAGAAATTCCTCCAGGAAGAGCAATATCATATTCTTTCATCTCATCTAAACTGGTACTTCCATGCCCATAGGATTCATTCTCACCACTATCTCGGATTTTAATACCTTGCGCTAAGGTATATTCACGATCATTAATACCATCAAAGTCTCGAAATTTTATAATTATATCATTAATTCGTTTTTCTTGGTCTAGCATTTCAAGTTCCATTTGTCCATCGTATATGTCACTTGAAAGGTTGGTACAATTGAGGTAAGACGGACGTTCCAATCCCTCTGATTTTGCAATATACGCAAGGAGAATGTTATCTGGACGACCACCCTTTCTCTTTGGATGGCGTAAAAATCGCAAATCAGGATTAAGTGCATCGTAAATGGAATCCTTGAAGTTCACGGGCATATAATACGGAATATATGAGGTTGCTACAGTCGCAATATAATCCTCTCTTTCTTGAATGTAAGATATAAAATGTCCTAAGCCAACTAAAAATGGCAATTCTACATTTTCTGAGAAGAAAGCATGATCACCGCGCAAATTCTTCAATTTCTTCAGTCTCTCCATTAATTCATCAAGGTCATCAGACGTTGTCAGGTCTGCTAGAGCTCTTTGCTTTACAATATCCGATACAGTCCCCAACTTATTCTTCAAGTAGGCTAACACGTGACTTCCTAAATTGTGACTTACATTGCGAGCCATAATTGCGGCTTTTGCGGCCCTTGTGGTTTCTCGTTTACTATAAGCTATGATTGCATTTATTGTATGAATATTTGCCCACTCTCGGATTAAATGTAATTCTTTTAAATCAGAGATTCCTTGCTTCAGAAAGGCCGCTATTCCCCCGGCTGATATTTCCTTTTTGGTGTTTGATAGTTCTATATCGAATGCTGGAGGAACGCATGAGTAGTAATATTTATGAGGGGTACATATAGATGGATATGTTAGGAATAACAGCATTTTAAATAACTCACTGATTGTTCCGATAAAACCATAATTATTTATGCATTCAGTTGTAAGTAGTTCTACATTTTCAATGCACTTATGAAAAGCTGGATGATCTGTGATAATTCTTTCTGTGATTTGCTTCAGATAGTCTTGAAAATAAAAATAAGACTGTTTCGGCATTTGTGGAATATCAGTTATCTCTAATGGAGGAGCATAGTATTTTACGACGAATGTGTCTTCTATGCATTCAATTTCAATACGGCATTTCATTTGAGAACAGTTATCAACACTATGTCCCTCAACATAGAATGAATAACGTTTGGGACTTTTAGTGAATAACATTTCATTAAAGCTAATTCCACCAAGGCCAGCCGTATCCATTAAAGACAGTCCTTCAATCCACATGTTATGAACCGTCTCTTCACATGAAGATTCTATGTAGCAATCTGATTTTTCACGATTAAAAACAGCATTATTTAATGTATCCGGAAAATCATATTCTATAAAATGATAAAACATTGTAGAGCAACGCAAAAGTTCTCTTACTTCCTTTTTTTTACGTTCTTCTGGTGATTCATTCATTTTTGTAATATAATGTAATTCAATGTCCTATGTATTTCTCTTTTATTCTCAATAAAATCAAAGACACCCGATTCAATAACCTGAGAGAATCGTTGTTTCACAGCAGACAATTCTACCGCATAAGTAGCATACTTTGTTATCTCTGATTGTAAATAATCCTGTTTCTCATACAAGCTATCTTGGCGGGTAAAATCACTAAAAAGTAGGATTCCATTTTCACTTAGATGGCTTAAAAAGAAATCGATGTAATATGTCCATGCTTCTACTGGCAAATGATGAAATACCCCCCAACAAAGAATTCCTTGGTATGTATCTTCTATTTGATACAAATCATCTATAAAATTGATATTGTCGTTTTTTAATGTATTCCGACAATAATTCATCGCGATATCAGAAATATCGTATAAATCAATATGAACAAACTTATTATTGCTTAAATACTTAGCCAAGCGTCCTGTTCCGCATCCAAAATCTAAGAGTTTAAAAGGAGTGTCTAAATATCGTATAAACGTATCTAAAATTGTACTTGGCATTTTAGTGTGTACCCATGGCAAATCATTGATTTCTCCTTTATACACGTTATTCCAAACTTCTCTTATTTTATCAAAGTTCATATTTCTTTATAGTCAAAGTCGGACGAACATCCCCATTTGTGTCAATCTGAAATAAGTATTCTTTATTAACATAAAGCTCTTTTAGTCCTTTTATGTTTTCTGAAGCTTTTTTTATGTCTGTCCTTAAATTGGCGTATGATGCATCAATACAAAATGGTATTGCATACGCAAGATAACTGGTAGAAGAAAAGTTAGTATGATATTTTTCTAGCAGGAATTGGTTTCTCTTTGTGGTTTCTGCATTTTTGTTTATGTCATAATCTATATAATAGGTGTCTACAATCGCATCTCCTGCTGCTTTCATTACATCAGAATTGGTCAATCCTAAATTGCAAATAATCTCACCTTTAAAATCATACGCCCTAATTGATTTTAGAACCTTTCCCATTGATGAGGAAAAACCTATCAAAATTATCCTTTCTGGTTTTTCTTTGATAACGGACTGAATATCATTTTTATAATCATCTTTTGATTCATCGTATTTTTTTAGAATGATGTCTCTCTGATTTCGACAAATCGTTTCCTCAAAAGGAATCCCATATTCTGTATTTGGATACAATAATGCTAGCTTTCCGGTATATTGTTTCAAATACTTGACAATAGCTTCACTTTCTTCTACTGAAGAATTACCAATTTTAAACATCTCCCAATTTTCATCTTTTGTTATCCCAGGGTGAGATGCAATACAAAACAATAACTTATTATCACGGATAGCATTTGGTTTTAAAGCCAGTGAATATGCGCTTCCCGCAGTCACGAAAATGTCCACACCTGAAACTTTTAATTTATTATAAGCCGTGATAACATTTCTTTGTTCGCTTGCAACATCTTCTACAATTAATTCATATTTCACTGAATCTGCATTTAATTCATTAATGGCGAGTTCCAGACCGCCTTTGATAGATGTTCCCAAACCAGACAAGGAACCGGTCATGGGCAAAACAGCTCCGACCTTAATAATTTTCACCTCATGTTTGGATTGACAAGAATTGAATCCAATCAAACATACTGCGCATAACACAATAATGGATAAAACTTTTTTCATGACTTTTATTTTTTAAACATTAAACATTCTATTTCGTTGATATCCGGATTTGTAATGGTATGTGCGATCCGTCCTTGCTCTAACAGTACACACCGGTCAGAAAATGTAATTGCTTTATTGATGTTTTGTTCTATAAGCAATATACTGATATTCATTTTATCACGAACGCAGCCCAGTATCCTGTACATATCATCAACCGCCCCGGGAGAAAGTCCCGCACTCGGTTCGTCCAGTATCAACAATCGGGGTTTGACGGCCAGAGCCATTGCCAAGGCAAGTTGTTGGCGTTGTCCCCCGCTTAACTTATCCGCCATCTTTGAACCCAAATCATTTCCGTAATCCTGAAATAAGGGTATGATAGATTCAAGCAGAGTCATATAAGATTGATCGTTTTGTCTTCGGAATGCCAGTTGGAGGTTCTCCCGGACTGAAAGGCTTTTGAACACCTGCCCGCCCTGTAGCATAAAGGCCATACCAATACGCGCCAAATCATGCGTAGCAAACCCTGCAACGGATCTGCCCTCAAAAAGGATATCCCCATCACGATATGGCAGCATGTTCATGACGGCTTTACCGAGAGTCGATTTTCCTGAACCGTTCAATCCGATTATACTGACTGTCTCTCCGTTGACAAGTTCCAGGCTGACATCCTGCAAGATATTGATCAAAGGGACATACCCTCCGGATAATTTCCTAATCTCTAATATGTATTTCATAATCCTAAATAACTACTCCTGACATCCTTGTCATCAAGTACCTCTTCGGCCGTGCCGATTTTTTCTATCTTCCCGTTATCCAGGTAAGCGCAAAAGTCGGCAATATCCCGGACAAAGTGCATGTTGTGTTCTATCAGCAAGACTGTCAGGCCATTTTCCGTCACCATCTTGCGGATAATTCCTTTGATTGTCTCTATATAAACAGGATTGACTCCGGAAGTGGGTTCGTCCAATAACAGCAACTTGTTGTTCCCCATCAATAGACGGGCTATGGCAATGAGCCGTTGTTCCCCATAAGATAATTCCGAGGCTTTTTTGTCAAGCATCGCCAAATATTTGTTATCCTTTCCAAATATCTGTACCAGAATTTCAATTGCTTGCTCTTCCTTTTGCCGTTCTGTTCTCCGATGTTGTCCTTGTCGGAAAAGAGCGGTCAAAGGATTCTCCCCATCCCTGTTAACCGATGCTATTTTCATGTTCTCCATCAGACTCAGGCCGTCTATCAATTGCCTGCCTTGAAACAACCGGCCAATTCCAAGTCGGGAGATCTTGTGTGGAGCTATACCTTTCAGACTCAGGTTGTCGAACAATATTGCTCCTTTGAAATCATCCGTGAAACCTGATATAACATTGAACAACGTCGTTTTACCGGTTCCGTTTCCTCCGACAAGAGCCGTTACTGTCTCCCGTTTGACATCAAGATTTACCCCGTTCAGCAAGTTAAATGTTTCCCCTCGTGAATCCGTAAAACTGAGTTGTATATTCTTAAGTTTCAGTATCATTATCTTACTACATTTTCTCCGGATATACCTTGCGGCCGGAAGTACATGACCAGCACCAGTGTCAATCCATAAATAATCTGACGCATATTGGCCGCCACTGTATCCGGCATCCCGACAAAACGCAGGATTTCCGGTAATAGGATTACAAATAAAGCCCCTGTGACCGGCCCTTTCACGTTACCCGTTCCACCTATAAACAAGGCACTGACAATAAAGATACTCTCGTCCAAGGTAAAACTTGTGGGATCGATATAACTTACATAGGAGGCATATATCAACCCGGCAAGTCCTGTCAGTGATGCTGAAAGGAAAAAAGCCCATGATTTGATCCGGGCGGTATCCCGTCCCAATGCCTTGACGGACAACTCGTCATCCCGTATCGCTTTTAATATTCGACCGTAGGGGGAATATTTCAGCTTCCGGAATAAACAGATGACAACAAAAGAAATGATTGTAGTCACTGTAAAATAAGCCCATATATTGCCGGATATATCCCAGAATCCCAACAGTTTTATTCCGGGAATGCCAGGAATGCCATAAGGACCACGGGTGACATCGGTCCAGTTATACAATACTGTGTACACGATCATCTGAAACCCTAACGTGGCGAGAATGAAATAATCGCCCTTTAACCTGACAGATGCGAAAGATACCGTGTAGCTGAACAGCCCCGTAAGGATCATGACAATAAGTATGATCCCGATAAAAGGCAAGTCGAACTGCATCAGAAAAAAAGCACTGATATATGCGCCTATACCATAAAAGGCAGCTTGGCACATGGTCAGAAGGTTGGCCATCCCTATCGGCAGATTTGCGCTCAAAACCAGTAAGATATAGATATTGAGCATGATGATGACATGTAAAATGTATTCCATTATATTGTACGTTGTTTATAACCGGCAATCCCTTGAGGACGTAAGAAGAGGAATAAAAGCAGTACGATGAATGTTATCGCGTTCTGCCAGTTTGAAGCGAAAAAATAAACTGCCAAGGATTGTAATATACCTAATAATAGTCCACCGGGAATGCAAGCGCTAAAATTGCTTGTGCCACCGATTACCATGGCAACCATCGCGCTTACCAAAACATTCATGCCCATATGCGGATCAAGTCCGGTGTCATAAACGGTAAGGCAACTGGCTAAAGCGATGAACAGTCCGCTTAACAAAAACACGAATTGCCTCATGCGTTTTGTACGGTATCCCAAAATCCCGAATAAAATCTCATCGGAGCTCAGGGCTTTTATTTCAATCCCGAGCCTTGTCCCCCGGATGAAAAAAACAAATACGGCAAGGGCAATGAATCCCACGACTGCCTGATATATTTGAGGAGCCGTTACTGTTACTTCTCCAAAAGTGAAAGCATTTTGAATGGTGTTGTCTATCACCCTTGTCTCGTTACCGAAACACAGGGAAAGCATATTTACAAGGATGGTCATTACCCCAATGGATGCAATCATAACAACATTTAACGACGCTTTCTTGATTTTGAATGGATAATATACCGTCAGTTCCAACAAAAGACTGGAACACATGGTAAAGCAAACGGTTAGAATAAAAGCAAGACTGGTAGGGAAGGACATGACGTTGGCAAAGAAATAAAATCCATACGCGGCAATGACGTACAATGCCGCTGCCGCGATATGGAAGATCCTTGTCGTGTTGTAAACCAAAGAGAAACCTATCGCAAACAACGAATATAAGAGTCCTGTAACAAGGCCGTTTGTAATAAATTGTAAAATCATTCTATAATTATCAATATTACATATTCATATCCAAAATATTTTTTTATTACATTCATATTACTATCGGTCATAAATAGAGTAAGTATATTATATGTGTTCCAATAGCTTTTGACTATGAACCAAAGAAAAATCTACGACCACTCCCAGTCGAACCGCTCGATATCCTCTTCGACAAGCAAATCACCGGATTGCACCTCAATGAAAGTCAGGTCGGAGATAGCCTTGACCGCATGCCTGACACCTTTCCTGATTGTAACCGTATCGCCTCTACCTATAACTGACCGGATTCCGTCGAGTACCAATTCCCCCTCACCGTCAATGAACGTCCATACTTCATCACGATGGCGGTGTAACTGATAGCTGATACACTTACCGGATTTGATTTTCAATTGCTTGGTAAGGGATTTGTAACCGTCGGGAAACTCCGCTGTATTGACCACTTTGTAGTCACCCCAGCGACGCTCCTCGAACATCGGCCGACGTTGCAGGCGGTCGGCGTAAGTCTTGATGTTTTCGCTCTTGCTCTTGTCTGATATCAGAATTCCGTCGTTTGATGCTGCGATAACCAGATTCTGTGCACCAATGCACATGATTGGCAGTTCGAGTTCGTTAATGACGTGCGTATTCTCGGATTCATCGTCCATAACGACATTGCCGACAGTATGTTCCGACAGTTCATCAGTCAGCGTGTTCCACGTACCGAGATCTTTCCACTCTCCGGCAAAAGGGATGACGGCTACCGACTGCGCCTTTTCGGCGACTTCGTAGTCAAAGCTGATTTTAGGGAATTCTCCATAACGGGAACGGATTTCCGCAAACGTGTCGGCTTCGATGTGCCGGGCTACGATATCCGTCATATACCCCAACTTGAAAGCGAACACGCCTCCGTTCCAAAATGCGCCCTCCGAAATCAGCTTCCCGGCCGTCGGCACATTCGGTTTTTCGGTGAAACGGGAAACCCGGTATATTCCAGATTCGTTATTGCCGGGCATCGGTACAACATACCCGTATTTGGCTGACGGATAAGTCGGTTCGATTCCCATAAGCACTAATTCCGCCGCATCGTTCTCAACGGCATCCGCCATCCTGCGGATTGTTTCAAAATAACCGACTTCTGTATAAGGGTCGCAGGGCATGACGATTACAACTTCATTTGCGGGGCATTTCCGTTCGCAGGCCAAATACGAGCTCGCAAGAGCGATAGCAGGGAAAGTATCTCGGCGCTCCGGTTCCGTAACTACGGGAATCCCGTCACCAAGCTGGTTGATGATGACGTCTCGCTGCGACTGGCTCGTTGCCACGGTAATCGAGTCGCAGATACCGGCTTCCCGTAATTGTCGAACCACCCGCTGTACCATCGACTCTTTCGAATTGTCAGGAGCGGTCAGCAACTTGATGAATTGTTTGGACCGTGTATTATTGGAAAGCGGCCACAGCCTTTTACCCGAGCCGCCGGAAAGAAGTATTATTTGCATGCTTATGTCGTGATTGTTACCGTTCTGCCCGCATGGGGTTATTCAGAAAATCCTCGTAGGAGAGGCGTATGCCTTCCTCCAGTTCCATCTTATAAGTCCAGCCGAGTGAGGCCGCTTTCGACACGTCAAGCAGTTTACGTGGTGTGCCGTTGGGTTTCGAGGTATCCCACTTTATTACACCCTCGTAGCCGATGACTTTTGCCACAAGTTCCGTCAATGCCTTTATGGTCAGTTCCTTTCCCGTTCCGGCATTGACAGTTTCGTTGCCGCTGTAATTGTTCATCAGGAACACGCAAAGGTTGGCCAAGTCGTCCACGTAGAGGAACTCACGCAAAGGACTGCCGTCGCCCCAGCAGGTCACTTCTTTCAATCCTGTCACCTTCGCCTCGTGAAAACGGCGGATCAGGGCCGGAAGCACGTGCGAGTGTTCTGGGTGGTAATTGTCATTCGGGCCGTAAAGATTGGTCGGCATGACACTTATGTAATCCGTGCCGTACTGCCGGTTCAGGAACTCGCAATATTTCAACCCGGAAATCTTTGCTAGGGCATACGCCTCGTTGGTCTTCTCCAGTTCCGATGTTAGCAGGCAGGATTCCTTCATGGGCTGCGGAGCCATGCGCGGATAGATACACGATGAGCCAAGGAACTCCAATTTCTTGCAGCCGTTCTGCCATGCGGCATGGATGACGTTCATCTCCAGTATCATGTTGTCGTACATGAAGTCGGCCAACGCAGACTGGTTTGCGATGATACCGCCCACCTTGGCGGCGGCAAGGAACACATATTCCGGCTTTTCCTCGGCAAAGAACCGCTCAACGGCTTCCTGTCGTGTCAGGTCCAGTTCCGAATGGGTACGGGTGACAATGTTCGTATATCCCTGCCGTTGCAGTTCCCGGACAATGGCGGAACCCACCATGCCGCGATGACCGGCGACGTATATTTTAGCGTTCTTTTCCATCATGGCTTACACTATTTCACGATTCCTTTTTCGAGGTATTCGGCGAGGTTGGTGCGCACGGTTTCCGACGCACGCTCCACGGTCACTTTCGCCATGTCCGCATCCGTCATGATTTTCACAAGCTGCTCGAAGGAGGTCTTCTGCGGATCCCAGCCTAATTCACGGCGGGCCTTGGACGGGTCTCCCCAAAGGTTCACCACGTCTGTCGGACGGTAGAAGTCGGGCGACACCTCGACAAGCACCCTGCCTGTCGCCTTGTCGATGCCCTTCTCGTTCTCGCCCTCACCCTGCCATTCAAGCTCGATGCCTACGTTATGGAAAGCGAGGGTGGCAAACTCACGAACAGAGTGCTGCTCGCCGGTGGCGATGACGAAATCTTCCGGCTTGTCGTTCTGGAGAATAAGCCACATGCACTCTACATAATCCTTGGCATAGCCCCAGTCGCGTAGCGATGACAGGTTGCCGAGAAACAGTTTGTCCTGCTTGCCTTGCGCTATACGGGCGGCGGCAAGCGTTATCTTGCGGGTCACGAATGTCTCACCGCGACGTTCCGACTCGTGGTTGAACAGGATGCCGGAGCAGCAGAACATATTGTACGCCTCGCGGTATTCCCTTGTAATCCAAAATCCATACTGTTTCGCCACGGCGTAAGGGCTGTAGGGATGGAACGGGGTGTTCTCGTTCTGCGGCACTTCCTCCACCTTGCCGTAAAGCTCCGAAGTGGAAGCCTGATAGATGCGGCATGTATCGGTCAAGTCGCACTGGCGCACCGCTTCCAAGATGCGGAGTACGCCGGTAGCGTCCACGTCCGCCGTGAACTCCGGTGAGTCAAAAGATACCTGTACATGGCTCTGTGCGGCGAGGTTGTATATCTCATTCGGTTTTACCTTCTTCACCACTTGCAGGATACTCATCGAGTCGCCAAGGTCGGCATAGTGGAGGTGGAAATTAGGATGCCCTTCCAGGTGGGCGATACGCTCACGGTAGTCCACCGACGAGCGGCGTATGGTGCCGTGTACGTCATAACCTTTCTCCAACAGGAACTCGGCAAGAAACGAGCCGTCCTGCCCGGTAACGCCAGTGATTAATGCTGTCTTCATATAAATTTCAAATTTGTGATGTATATTTTCGAGAGACCTTGGTTGCTATAATTTCATATATTTTGTAGATGTACCTCAACGATTCAAGCGGGACATTACTGTAAACTCCATTATCCTTAAATGCCCTCTGGTGATCTTGTAAAATTTGTTTATGGCTGGACAATCCGCTGGTCGATGCACCTCCTGTACGCATTGTTACAAAATCCATCGGGATGTATCGGAGCCGTATCTTATGGACGAATATTAATCGCAGCAGACATTCAAAATCGGCCGCAATTTTGTACGACAGATTGAAGCCGCCGTATTTCTCATATATTTCTTTGCGGCAATAAAAACTCGGATGGGCCGGCATAAAGCCGAGACGCATCCAACGGCGATGAAAAAGTTTCGAAGAATAATAGCGGGTACACTTTTGTAAATCATTGTCTTGCACATAATGTATATCGCCGTAAACAGCATCTATGTTGCCATCTTCAAATGCGGATACCACTGTTGATAGTACACTGTCGCCGGTATAGAAATCATCACTGTTAAGTATTCCTACGATATCGCCTGTAGCCATTGCGATACCCTTGTTCATGGCATCATATATTCCTTTGTCTTTCTCGCTGATATAGCGCAAGCGATCTTGATAGTCAGGTTCCAATTCATGCACGATTTCCATTGTGTTATCAGTTGAACCGCCATCCACGATGATATGCTCTATATTTGGATAGGATTGTGACAACACACTCCGCATTGTGTGACGCAAAGTCGCACCGCTATTCCATGTAGCGGTGACAATTGTTATTTTCATCAGATTAAATTGAATTGTTTTGTGTGAAGAGTTAATCCTCAATTTAGAACATATTTTTTATAAGACACCAGATGGAGTCTTATAAAAATGTTATCAAATTCGATTGATTTTTAACTATTGGCATACAGCCAAGTCTGTATTTTGCGGTGACAGACTCAAAAAATCGTTAATACTCAAATTAGAGCATATCCTTTTTATAAGGTACCAGAATGGGTGCCTCACAAAAAAATGTTATTAAACTCGATTGATTTTTAACTATTGGCATACAGCCAAGTCTATATTTTGCGGTGACAGACTCAAAAAATCTCTGCAACCGTTAAAGATTGACTCGGAGACGAATCGTGTGGGTAATTCATGTGTGGATTCATTCATCTATATGATTTGAATAGGCCGTACATATCATTGAACTTTATTGCCATTAAAATCAACAAGTTGACTTTCTGCATAGTCAGAGTGGTAGATAGGGCGATAGAAACTACCCATACAAAACGTTATAGAACTAAAATTCCGGTAAAAATTTGCCAAGATAATCCACGAAGCCTGTTTAATACTAATATATGTTGACAAAAACCTATAAGACCTCCTTGTGCTTTTCATGAGGCCATAACCAGACATGCAAAAGAAAATTGCCACACAATAAGTATCTCCTTAGCTGGTCATAATACGCCATATTAATTTCGCATCGCCATTACATACACATTACTCAGCATAATGGTTTGTTGCAATAAGAATGCATGATACAAGCTTGATTATATCTGTATAGTTTTCTTGGATAAGGTCATTCTCGTATCATTAATATTCTTCTACAATCTTATTTATCAATTCCTTTATGTTGCAGCTATTATAGAATGCAAGAGTTGATTCTTTGTAAAACTCATAATCAGAAGTAATCTTGACAATTGCCTCCTTAATAGCTTCTGCATCTTCTGTATCTACACAGATTCCTGCATGATATTTACTTACGGTATCATTCAACCCGGGAATGTCGTTGGCAATCATAGGAATACCAAACCCTGCATACTCCCATATCTTATTTGGAGCACAAAATATCGTATTGAGGGTAGAATAATCGTACGTTACTATGCCTATCTGGGCATTACTGGTGACGTTGAGATGCTTGGGTGGTGTTACAAAATCAATAAATTTCACCTTAGGATACTTGTGTTTTAAAGAATTACGATAATCTTCTGCACCATAGCCATTGCCCATGACCACAAGTTGAATATCATTCATATCTTGAACAGCCTCACAATAGGCGTCAATCTTTCGTTCCTCAATCACAAGCCCTTGATAAAGAATAGTAAATTTTCCGTCAAAGTACTCCTGATGGACGCATGGTAGGTTTCTTTCTAACGGATGCCCCAAAGGCTTGTTGGGTATTACGGCTGGTGTCTTCTTAAGATCAAGCCAACATCTGGTGATACACGCTCGGTTGTATTCAGGAACATATACAGATTGCGCATTTTGTACGGTCTTTTTTATTCCTTTTAGAATGTTTTGGCGGGTATCATTTAATTCATATAGGCTTACAATATACTTTTTACCGTCAAATAGGTCGGCAAAACGCATTATAGTATCCTCATGAATACACCATAGAATATCGTAGTCTATAGTAGGAAACAGACCTCGGATATAGGCTTCAAACTGCTTTCTCTTCAGTCTGTTTTTCAGCCGTTCAACCTTAGAGCGTGACTTGGACAAAGGATGACTTGTAATCAACTCCACAGGATTGCCTTTATACATTTCGCGGAACTTCTCCTCATCCCCTTCGAATAAATGTGTGATAACTTTCAGTTTATATTTATCCTTCAAGGAGTCTATAATTGTTATCATTGGCGGCAAATCAAAAATATCCGCTTTGAATACTAACAGAATCGTCTTCATATTTTAAGCATAGCTTTCAACTACTTCTCCATTCAATGCGCGAACGATACGGTCACATGCTTTACCGTCCCCATAAGGGTTGGCGGTTTGGCTCATCGCCTTATAAGCATCTTCGTCATCAAGAAGCGTGCTTACTTCATTTATAATCTTATCATAATCGGTACCTACAAGGTGGACAGTGCCACTGTCAAGTGCCTCTGGACGCTCAGTGGTGTCGCGCATCACGAGTACTGGTTTACTAAGACTTGGTGCCTCTTCCTGAATGCCTCCAGAATCAGTGAGGACAATGTAGGCTTTGTTCATGAGGTAGACAAATTCGAGGTATTGTAGGGGCTCGATGAAGTAAAAGTTGGGACGTGTGAGGTCTTCTCCAAAAACCTTGTGAATGGGCTTGCGCACATTAGGATTGAGGTGCATTGGATAGACGAAATCAACATTGGTATATTTCTCGGAGAGGTCTTTCATAGCAGTCACCATACGAATAAAACCATCACCGAAGTTCTCTCGTCTGTGTCCTGTGATTAGAACGAGCTTCCTACCGTTTGATAGACGGGTTACATCGTACCCTGCTTCTAAGAGAACTTTTTCCTGAGTAGCTGCAAGGACGGCATCTTTTTCAAGCTTATCAACAACCATGTGGAGGGCATCAATAACCGTGTTGCCTGTAACGTAAATCTGACCAAGGACGTTCTCTGCCCTGAGGTTGGATTCAGAGATAGGGGTCGGTGAGAAATTGTAGGTGGCAATGCGACCTGTTACCTGACGGTTCATCTCCTCTGGCCATGGGCTGTAGAGATTATGGGTACGAAGGCCTGCCTCAACATGACCTACAGGTATCTGAGCATAGAAGGCTGCAAGAGCACCAGCCATGGAAGTGGTAGTATCGCCATGAACGAGAACAATATCTGGACGGCACACCTTAAAGACGTCACGGAGTCCGGTGAGGACACGTGCGGTTACATCGGTGAGGTCCTGCCCCTGCTTCATGATGTTGAGATCGTAGTCAGGAGTTATATCGAAGAGCTTGAGTACCTGATCAAGCATTTCTCGATGTTGCCCAGTGACACACACCATTGTTTCGAACTCACCAGAGTGTTTCTGGAACTCTTTCACCAGAGGAGACATTTTAATTGCCTCCGGACGAGTGCCGAAGACGAGCATAATTTTTTTCATACTTCTAATGTATATTTTTACTCTTTTGTATAAACAAAATCTGGTTTTGATAGGTATCCTATTAACCATTGATAAAGCGATACCATCATTTGTGAAACTTTCTGCTGTTCGTATTTTTCCTCTATGAGTTTACGCCCTCTTTCGCCCATGGCCTTGATTTCTTTTATGCTCAATGAACATAGTGTCTTCATCACCTTTGCTATTGTTTCAGGCGAATTATCTCTCCACCATCCACAATGACATTCGTTCAGTTCTACCCATGGAGTTCCAAGGCTTGCATACACGGGGGTGCAACAAATCAACGCCTCAGGGATAATCATACCAAAGTTCTCTTGTACTGAAGGAACGAAAAGCGCCCATAGTCGAGCTATATGCTCATATTTTTCTTGGCCGCTGATAAAACCTAAGAATCTAACTCTATCTTGTAATCCGAGACGTTTTACCTCATCTTTCAGAAACTCTTCGTATTGTTTATCTCCCTTTCCTATGATTTCTATATCCAATTCTGCATCAATCAATGAGGCCGCAATCAAAATATTTTCTATTTTTTTTATCGGGTCTAAACGTCCAAGAAATCCGATGGTCTTCTTTTCATGCTTTTGGAAATCTTTATTTATTATTGACGGAATTACTACTCCGTTCGGGATAACAGCTATCGGTCCCTTATAGCCAAAGGTACGGCAATGTTCCATTTCTTCATTGCATGTAACATGAAGACATGATGCTTTTTTAATATCTTCATTATACCACGCCCATAACATCGGTTTCTTTTTCCACCATTTCTCCTGCAAAGCAGTAGGATACAACATACCATGAGGGGAAATTACATATGGGCGTTTTTTTTCTCTGGCAACTTTACAGGTTATATGGCTCATATATCCCCATATCGTATTGGTATGATAAACGCAGTACTCAGAATCTCTCAGAAATTTCTTTGCATTCTTTGAAAAGCAAAGCGGAGTCTTATAGTCGTTGTCAATCTCTATCAGCCAAGGACTTCCCAATCCTAAGTTCTGATCGTCCGAATAAGTACATTTCACCGTCATCAACTTGACTTCAGGGTCTATCTTGTGAATTCCATCCATCAAATCACAGGTACATGTACTGGGACCACCTAATCTTTCTCGCATACTGATTATTGTCTGCAATACCTTCATACTACCCTCCTTTAATGATTTTCCATCCATTTTAAAGTCTTCCTGATACCAGTTACCCGGTCAATTGGCGGACATGGAGCAATTGAGTATGTATTATCCAAATTGATAACATTATCGGTTGTCATATTCTTTAGGCGGAAACTCGACATAGGGAAATGAATGCCGACCTTCAATAGCAAGTCGCCCATCCATCCGACTATTTTTAACAGCCAATAAGGAACTCTTGGTATCTTAAATCCCAATTCTGTTGCAATTTGACTGGCCCATTCCTCAATATTTATGGCAGGATTATCACCGATATAAAATACCTTGTTGTTACGGTCGAAAGTATTGTTAAAAAGTACCTGGGCTATCTGATAAACGGCATTGTCAACATAACCATAGGTCTTTGTGCAGGATTTGTGACCGACATGAAAATACATTCTCCTCTTAACCATATCAAAGAAATTGCGATAGGGAACAGCAAACCATGGCCCCCATATAGAAGTTGGGCGAAGTATAGCCCAATCGCATGCCGGTTCGTTCTCCCATGTAATCTTTTCTGTCAAGACTTTGCTATGGCCATAGTTAGTTGTAGGACAATAATCAAACTGATTTTTTGGCATGTAACCACACTTACATACCAGCATAGAAGAAGTTATTACAATTTTCCGAAGGTGAGGCAACAGAGCTGCGGCCGCAAGTATGTTCTTGACACCTGAGATGTTAGCATCATAGTCCTCGACAGACTTACCTTCGAGATCTGTCCTTGCTGCCAGATGTAATATATAATCGGGGGTGTAGGTGAGGATAGCCTCTTTCAAAGCGTTAACATCAGTAATATCGACCTGTTGCCAATACTTGTTCCATTTTTCGTCTTTAGGAGGTACTATATCAATATTTATCACATCAAATTTTGTGGAGAAATAATCCAATACGTTTGTGCCGATGAAGCCCGAAGCACCTGTTATCAATATTTTATCCATTATTTTCTCTCTTTTTTATAGGTTTTGCCGGATGTCCCATGCAGACCATACCTGCGGGTATATCCTTAGTTACTAATGAGCATGCAGCAATTACAGCCCCCCTGTGGATCGTGACTCCTTGCTGGATAAACACGTTACTTGAAATCCACACCTCGTCCTCGATGGTTATAGGTGCACAAATCGTAGGGAATTCCAACTTATTGATGTCGTGGGCTGCTGTTGCAATAAAGATGTTGTGTGCCAAAGCCACGTTATTGCCAATAGTAATTCTGTCAACACTATACAGATCACAACCATAACCAATCCAAACATTGTCGCCCATTTCTATATTCCACGGATAGAGTAATCTGGCATTTGGGTCGATACGAATATTCTTTCCAAGTTTGGCGCCAAATAGTCGATACCACATACATCTCCATCCGGAAAGGGGTTTTGGAGATGTCTTGATTAACAGACGATCTACCATTTTATAAAGCTGTATAAATATTTTGCTATGCCCCCTATCCAATGTATATCTGTATTTTGATAAATCTTGATACATAGATACTATTTTAGATCTTTATAGACTTCATTATACTCGTTTGCGATTACCTCGGGAGTAAAGCGCTTGATATTCACAAAACCTTCTTCTATGATATGGTTGCGAAATTTTTCATCCGCAATCACTCTGGTAAAACCGTTTCTGATAGCTGCTGTATCATGTGGGTTCACATAGCATGCAGCTGAACCACCCACCTCATGTAACACCTCAATATCTCCAACAACAATTGGCCGCCCAGCGGCATTGGCCTCCAGAACAGGCACACCAAAACCTTCATAGGTAGAAGGAAAACTTACAATATCGCATCTTTGATAAAATGCTATAATCTGCGAATAGGCAACATCGTAGTAGTTCTCATAACTCAATCGAGAAGAGTCTAACAACTGTCTTTGGCTTTCAGACAACTTTCCCACAACAATCAAATGACAAGGTACGTCATTCAAGGCTGAAACCGTCCGTTCCAAGTTTTTATTAGCATTAGTTCCCATGTGTAAGATGGTAGGACATTCGGCATTGAAATGTTTCTTCACAAAGCCAAAATCTGGGCAAAATGCATTATGAATTACCTTAATCTTATTTTTCGCGAAAGGAACAATTCCAATAAGTTCTTTTTTCGTAAACTCTGATATCACGGTAATCCGTTTGACAATCAATGCAGGAATCCAAACCCAAAGAATCCTTAAGAATATTTTTTTTAACGTAGAACCATATTGAACTGATTGTACATCGTGAACTGTCAATATAGTATTCCGTCCTGTCCCGATTGCTATATAATGGACATCACCGGTAATGTGGTTAATAGCTTTGCGATGTTTATAAGCATAAATTATGTTGCCTATAACAGCTTTCGTACTTCCACCTATTTTTGGCATGCGGATGTTCTCATGAGGAAGAAGATGCCGATCGAGATTACCAAACACCATCTCCATACTGTTAACCCCTTCACGCTTTGCTCTAAAGAATAATGCAATCATATCTAAATAACACCCTTTCTTCGGCAATAATAGATAATTATAAAACTAAATATCAAACCTTTAATCGTCCAATTTAGGACGGTAATCATACTAATTTCAGCTTCAACGAGGACAAAGCCGATGATTGGTAATAGGAGAATCCACAGAAACGATTTGTTATAGGCCCAATTGTTTACCCACGACATGATTCTAGCAATAAACACCCCCCAGAGAAACATAAACACAGCACCTCCCAGCAGACCAAAGTTTCCGTATGATTCCCCCAAAACACTCAATCCCATCGAAGTGTTCTTTTTGAGAGGATGTCCGGTCATTTCCCGGAAGTCAGATTGTACTTGTTGTCCTGCACCCTTTTTGTTGGGAACCAGAAAACGTGGGAGCAAAGCAGCAATAACAGCATCTTTATAAGTACGTCCGTAGAAATAATCATGTTTGTTAGGCACATGATTATATATCATACTGATAATCCAGCCTTGATTATAACGGCTGTTATTGTCATAACCTTGTTCATTAGATGTGGCGCTACTCGACACATTATTTATCATCAAATTGACAAACATGGATACATTCGCCCCTCCACCATGCCATGCTGATTGCCTGTAAGCAAACTTTATAGTCTGTATAGTATTGACACATACCAAACAAAGAGCGATTACAACTATTTTGCGGATAATACCGAATCGTTTTATTTTGAGCCAAATCAATAATAACATTAACCCCCATGTCATCAATTCATGGAACATGACACCACGTATGGAATACAACAGTGTTATAATAACAGGTGTAACAAAATACAAAGTAGCCCTTTGCGGTTTAGCTATCATCAGCATTATAAAGCCAATGTACATAAGTTGGCTGAGGTATTTTACGATTTGAGCAATTAACGTAACAGCTGGCATTACGGACGTTAATAATCCTATAACAATAAATGTTTTTGCTAAATACTCTGCTGATAAGCATTTCTCTTGCATTTCATCTATTGTGAATGTAAATGGTCTCTTAAACTTTTCATATCCATATACAAAACAACAATACATCGGAACAGTGTACATCATGTAGGTAGAACAATCTTGTGACATCTTGAACATGGGATTGGGTATTGTATATGTTATCAAAGGGGAAATTATCCACTGAAAAGCTGCCATAGCCAACGCAATTTCTCCAATAGGTATCCATCTTTCCTCTTGTGTTATCAATTGATGGAAAGTATAGAAACTTACTGCCACACCTAAAACAGCGAAGAAGCCTCCTATTTGGAAAATACTATATGTAAGAACACATAGTAGTAACAATAATACAAGTTTAAGTTTACTCATGCGCCCCAAAAATTGGTTACAAAATCAACATACACATCATCTGCGAACCAATGGTATGAGCTATTATCAACTGCACCTTGCTTCACGGTTCCATCAAATGCATCTATATTGATAAAATCCATTTCTTTTACTTGTGGGCCAAATTGACTCTTATCTAATTCATGCAGTAAAAGCATCTCCTTTGGATACCATACATCCAATCCACAAATAAGATATTCATAGAACTTGTTTGTCTCATTCCATTGGAAGTTGATACTGTTTGCCTTATAAAGCAATATGCCAACATCGTATCCATCCAGTAGGTTTGGAATCTCCTTATACGCGATTCCCTCCTCATGAAAATGAATATAAGGGCAATTCAGAGCATTAACAGCATCCATAGTTCCCTTGTGGAAGTTAAAGCTGAACATATCGAATGTCACCCTGCCCTTTTGTCGCTCTACCCATTCACAGAATTCCATAACAAATGTATCATTCATGGATAAAGAACCTACATACACGCATTTGCAAACATCCCCATCGTGCCTCTTACTCTTACACCTCCATGACTTTGGAGGATAATTTGGTAAAACATGTACACACTTTCGGTCAACCATGGGGCAATCTTCAAGAAAGAGTTCTATGCGCTTATTGTTTGTATGTGAAATCCAATGGCTATGAGTATACAACCACTTTCGCTCTATGCGATGATTCATTGCGAACAACTTCCTGCCAGGCGCATTATATTCGTCTTCGGTACTATATTCGTGATAATGAATATACACGTTCGCATTCTTATTTATGTATCTCTTGTAAATGTAAACAGGGAAAGCAGAGATGCTTTCATAATACATCACGGTATTAGGCTTTTTGTATAAAAGCTTAATTAGACTAAAGAGAGAGAACCAGAAATATTTCAATAATCTCACGATGGAAGAATCGACATCTTCGCAAACAACAGGGGTGTATAATTTAACCCTTTTGGGGGCGTAAATCAACTTTCCTTTATCCGGTCTTGTTGAGACTATCTGAATGTCAACTGTATTTTCTATCATATCCACCAGATTCATTGTTGGAGGATAATAAGAAATCGGCAAATAATGTATAATCGTCAATGCAGACATCATTATTCAAATATCTGATTTATAACTTTTCTTATTGTTTCAAGATTAGAATACCCCGAGCGTTCACATCTTACTCGTCCTGCTTTTGCTATTGCAATTCGCTCTTTCTTATGCAATAAATAGTATTGACAAAATTTTAATAATTCTTCGTTACTATTAAAGAATACAGCTTCTTTACCATTTTCAAATAGTACTCTATGCTCATCTGTATCCTCTGCCATCAATAACGATCCGCAGGCTGGAATTTCCATTGTTCTCGTAGTTTGAAGGTCAAAGTTTATTTTCCGCAAGAAACAAAGACTAATATCAAAAGCTGCTAATGCCTTGTTATAATCTTCCGAGAACAAGCCAGTATCTTCTATTATCAAATTAGGGCTTACATTTTTGTACTGTAACCATTCGCCGCCTCCCCATACGCGAACTGGTACTCCATGTTCTGCAAGATAAAGGATTGATTCATATCTTTCCTTTTCCCACATTCCAATAAAGCCAACTTTTCCGCCTAATCTTTTCTTTTCTTCTTGAGTGAGTGCGTATGGATGGTGGAATGTATCTTCATAAGCATTATTGACGAAGATAACATTTTTGCACCCCATTTTCTTTAAGTCTTCAATGTTATACGACTTCGTCGTTACAAAATAGTCAATTAGGGGAAGGCATTCTAAGAAATTGCGCGTTTGGTTGTGTCTCTCAACCATATTGTCCGGAGAGTATTCAACAATCTTTACATCAGGCAATAAATGTCTAACTGTTTTCAATGTTTGAGGATGAATAAATACCCCTTTGTCAATCCATATCAAATCAAAAACTGTCTTCCTGCACTGCTCTATAATATTCTTATTTGCTTTTTTATGAGTATAACGAACGGGAATATGATAACGTACAAAGAGACGGTTCATTATTCGATAAACTAAACGCTTTCCTTTGATTGAAGTATCTACAGTTGTCACATAACCCAACTTTTCTAAAGCCCAATTTCGGTGAAGACAAGTGTTACTAATCCCGAAGTCTGAGAATCCTCCGACTGATAGAATCTTGATATTATCTTTTTCCATAAGTAACTATCTAATATTGGTTTGCAACTTGCTTTTGAGAATTTTAGTAAATTCCCTCGCTCCTTTCCAGTTTAAATGAGTCATATCTGCATAACAACTATCAGCAAGAGGGTAATCTACATAATCCCAATAATCGGCATTATTGTTTTTCTGCAATTGTGCAACCGACTTACGAAATAATGAAATATCATATTTGTTGTGCGCATCCCAATTAGGAGTTGATAAATAGATAAGTTTGACATTAGCATCTTTGCAAATCTTTCCTATCATTGAGAGTTGATGTAACGTTATATCATTACCATTTTGAATATTGACAGGACCTGATAACTCTTCCCTCTTGAATTTAATTTTATCTGCTTTCATATCATCGCGGGTGTTAAATATATAGCCACCACATTCTTGTGGATTAACTAAATATTTTAAGCAACCGCCCAAATACATATCCTTTATAAATGGGAGGGATATAGGTAACTCTTTCAGATCATCTATAGACATATAGGGTGCATAATAGGTCACAGACTCAATGTATGAATTATCCTCATAAGAACGATCTGCATCAGACTCTCTTAAAGAGAATGGAGACACGACAAGGAATATTGTGTCAATTTGAGGATTTTTACTCAGGAGATTTTCTATATCTATGCGCATGAATAAATACTGCTTTGCGCTTTTAGCTACATTTTTGGCACCAACAAGAGTACTGTCATTAATCCCCATCTCAAACTGAGAGTTACCTACAAATACAATGTGTTTCTCCACAGGTATTTTGTAATTAAGGATTCTTCCTCTCATCAGGTATGCTGTTAAAGAGCAAAGAATCCCCAGCACGAAAATTATAGTAGCAATAGCACCTATTTTCTTAATAAATCTCATCATAACTGCTGCTTAGAATTGGAAGTAAATAAAATCGGCCTGTGTACCACCAAACCACATGATAATGTAGAAGAGGCCCAAATAAAGGGCGTATCTTATGACTTTGTTCCGGGGACACCATGACAAGCCATGTTCCTGCTCACGCTGTATCCACTCCATGCCAAAAAGCATGGTGATAAAGATCGCAAGAAGCATCATACGTTTCGACAAGAGTATACCATCGGTATCACATCCTGTGAAGCTACACATTTTGCATATATAGTTTATGGCTTCCCCAAACGTATCACAGCGGAATAAGATCCATGCAAACATTACTACAATAAAGTTACTTGTCACTAAAGCAACCTCTTTTATTGAAGGGGTACACCTACCAGCTGCAACTATGTCCATGAACTGGCGATTCTTGCCAGTTATAAGCAATGGCATGAAGAGGGCAGCATGGACCCCCCCCCATATGACGAATGTCCAGTTGGCACCATGCCAAAGTCCACTGAGAATGAAAATGATAAATGTGTTACGAATCACCTTTGCTTTGGAAACACGTGAGCCACCGAGCGGGATATAGACATAGTCGACAAACCATTTGTTGAGCGATATGTGCCAACGCCTCCAAAACTCTGCAATGTTGCGTGAGAAATAAGGGAAGCGAAAGTTTGCCTGAAGGTTTATTCCAAAAAGACGAGCACAACCAATAGCTATATCGCTATAGCCAGAGAAATCGCCATATATCTGAATACTGAATAAAACAGCACCCACACATAGGGAAAGACTATGGTAATGCTCTGGAGCGTCAAAAATTTGCTCCACAAAGAAAGCAGCATTGTCTGCTATGACCATCTTCTTGAAGAAACCCCACAGCATCTGACGGCAGCCATCGACAGCTTGGGTATAGTCGAAGTATCTCTGCTTCTGGAACTGAGGAAGAAGATTGGTGGCTCGCTCAATAGGGCCTGCCACCAACTGTGGGAAGAAACTGATGAAAGCGAAGAACGACAAAACGTCGCGAGTGGGCTCAATCTTCTTTCTATAAACATCAATGGTATAGCTCAAAGCCTGGAATGTATAGAAACTGATGCCCACTGGAAGCACAAGATTCAGAACAGGCCAATCGGTTGCAATGCTGAAACCATTCATCATTTCTTGAAAACTGTCGGCAAAGAAGTTATAGTACTTAAAAGTCCCAAGGATGCCAAGATTCAGTATGATGTTACAGACAGTAATGGTTTTTCTTACCCTTCTGACTTTGCAGATATCAACCCAAATACCGCTGCCAAAACTGCAAAGGGTGGTAAGGGCAATCAAAAACAAGAATTTATAGTTCCACCAACCATAGAAAATGTAGCTTACAACGACCACCAGTAGATTCTGGCATCTGACAGATTTGTGAAGCAGCCAGTAAAGCGTAAAGACGATGGGCAGAAATATAAGGAACTCTAAAGAATTGAATAACATTTTATCCTTTAATGATTTGCTTCAAATTGAGAACGTTCCAAAAACCTAGAAGCGAACAAAGGTGTTGGAAGCCTACACCGCCGATGCCTGGATTCTTAAGTTTTACAGGTAGCATATTTACCTCCTGCTTTGCCTTGGCCACGAGGTCGGGATACGACTGATAGATGTATGCTACAGCTGAAAACTGTCTTACCAATCCTCGGGCAAAATAGTTATTCTCTACCAGGCTTCCTATGCTGGCTTTACATAACTGGGAGGCTAATAACAAAGACTTGCCCTTGGCATGCGACATCTTCTTGGCTGAAACACTTCCTGCCAGACCACTCCGATAGTAAGCTACTCCCTGGGGACAGTATTTCAAACCTTTAGCACGCATCAATATTCTGCAAAGGAACTCGCCATCTTGATTTACTTTTAGACGCACGTCATATCGCTCGTCACCAACTATACTACGCGGAATTATATAAGTATGGATGGGCATCATGCCCTTGCCGTTCCACAAATCAGCAATGGCATCAGAAGCTTTAGCATAGTCGTGATATATTTCGCCTTCTTCAACTTTAGCCTGATTCAATTGTCCGTCATAGAATCGGGCCCAATGCCCAAACGTCATATACCCTTCTGGTGCTTCCGTATGCATGGCCATTTGTGCTGAAATGTAATCCTTAGTAATCAAATCATCAGCATCCATGAACATCACAAACTCGCCACTTGCCTTTGACAATGCAAGATTTCGCGCTACGCATGCACCAGAGTTTGGCTGCCGCAGGACCTTTATCTTGTCACTCACATACTGCTTGGCAACAGTATACGAGTTATCAGTGGAACCATCATCCACAAGTATGACTTCTATATTCTCATAATCCTGCTTCAGTAAGCATGTCAAAGTCTCTGCAACATACTGCTCGGCATTGTAGCAAGGCATGAGGATAGAAAGTTTTCTCTTTTCCACGCTTTAAGATAAATCAAGAATTCCACACAATATCCCACATATCCTTGGTTTTCTGTTGTATCTGGGGTTTAACTTCTTTAAGCTTTTTGCGTATTGTAGTATTGTTTTCTACATTCATATACGATTCGACCATCGTAAGTGCTTGGATATTATCATCAAGCGGTAGTATGCAATCCGTTAAACCATAATCAGAGAACAGTTCCTTGTATTTATGGCTCCAACTGGTGGCAAGGCAAGGTACGCATGTATTAAGAGACGAGGCAACTCCGTGGAAGCGAGAGGAAATGCACAAATATGATATAGATATCATACCCTTAACCTCTAAGGCGTTTAGCCTATTTACTATTTCAATGTCTTCACCTATTTTTTTGCGACACTCCATTGCAAGCTCATAATCTTTGCCTTCTGCATGAATGAGCAAATAAACATTTTTGCCAAAGGACTTTACTTTTGATACAATCAAAGACAATAACTCAATGTATTGATTGAAAGAAAGTTTTTTCTGTTGAATCATGCGGTTATTGAGAATAACGCAAACAGCCCCAGATAGGTGTTTATACCGATCCGGAACAATCCCTTCAACTAGAGACGTAAAGTCTGTTGATATGTACACCTTGGACAGATCAACTCCTACTTCTCTAAGATAGTCATACGATTTCTTTTCACGAGCAAAGATGACAGATGCTGTATCACTAATAAGTTTTAATAGCTTTTTTGTGTTTGATTTCTCTGCAGGTCCAAAAGCCTGTGGCAAGAATACTGACTTGATATTCTTCTTCGCATAATAACATAACTGTCTTTTCCAATCATTTACTTCTACATCGGTTATATCCATTTGATCAGAAAAATAGAAACCACTACAATCAATAAATATATCAGCTCCTCTTACGGGTGACATATATAGATAACGTGCAATATTATATAGATGTAATCTATTGAAAAGACGCATCCAATATCGATAAGGCTTATAAACTACTTGCTGCGTTGTCTGAATGTAATTTATTTTGTGTGTACCTATACAGTTTGCTTCTATATAAATCATTGCATTACCATATTTTCTTTCAACTTCCTGTAATATGGCATAGAGCATAAGTTCAGCACCTTTATTGGTAGATCCGACTCCTGTTAATGCTATTCTCATAATCCTATACTACTTTTAATCTTTAACAATGCCCTAATTATAACACTTTTATTTAATCGTATAGCACGTTCAGTCGCAGCTATCTGTTTATGCGCTTGTTCAAGCACTTCCTTTTCTGATGCTTTGTCTAGCCGTATAAAATCTCTTATATTAACTTGAGTTTTGATGACTTCTTGTTCAGAGATACTCTCTGAAGTCCGAAGAATAGAAAACTCCGAGTGATTACCTAATATGACAGATAATGCCTTACGTGCGACTTGTGAATTGTGGCGTCTGTTTTTAATTCCTTGACCATTAAGTAAATCTTCATAATAGCCGTCACACTGTTTAATAATATAGTTTTTCTCTAACGCATCTTTATATATTTGCAATCCCGTTTTAGAACGAATTATCAAGACAGAATCACCATGTAACATGTCACATCCTTTCATTCCCCACGGATCCCCTAAAACTATATCAGCAAAAATGTTGAGTTTGTCATTACATACTCTGCATCGAGGTGATGTAAACATATCTTTGAGCGAGAACCGAACATAATTTGGGATTACCGTCTCATATCCCTCACTATCCAAAATGACAACTGGTGCGTTCTCGTATGTATATAGAATGCCATCATAATAAAAGTCCTTTTTCCGCCAATGAAATAATATATCTGACGTATGTTTGTTGAATGATGCAATAGCATTCTGAATCCCTGCACATAATGTCCTATCACAAATTAGTCCAAGCTTGTATTTTATATTAAGGTATTTCTTGGAAATTTTCTGTATTAGATTCAGTCCTTCGATATGGCAAGGAAGACCAACTAAAGCAACATCTATTGAGGAATCTATTTCTTCAAGTGCAGATAGTAAATCTACTGGTGTATAACATGATTTTTGGGAAGAGTATAATTCAGATTTGCTACGGACTATCTTACCCTTCACTATTGGTGTTTTGCCGAAGGACATTACGCATACGACTGCAGCTTGAATTAAACCTTCGTTAAACAAATATGACAACAATGCGGTGGTTGCTCCTCCTGATTGAGAGTTTTGGTAAATGCTTTTTTCTTGGGAACGTGCAATTACTATGGATTTAATATTACCCTCATAATTCGCTTTGTAGCCGTGTTCATCATTTAAGGAAGGGCAAACCTTTCTGCAAAGTCCACATTGCACGCATTCATCTCCTACAAAGGCATATTTTCGACCAATATTTGAAAACTTAAACGAAATTTGCCTCTTGTGACAGACTACTTTGCAAGCACCACAATTAGAGCATAGGTAACTATCTGATACTGATTTTATATTATTTATTGTTATCATTATTTTGTAAGAAATGAAAGTTTGTTTCTTATCACTGTTCGTTCATCATTTTTTAATCCCACAACGAATATTAACAAAACAGAAAATATGAAACTAAATGGGAATGAAAACCAAAGAAATGAACTGACAAAACGATCAAATAATAATGAAATGCTGATTCCTAACAAAAACAACAGCCAACACCGTAATATCGATAACTTTATAAATGTCATAACAGGGAATGAAATTTGTTTTTTAGAGAATACCAGTCTTTCTGCAAAACAAATCATTTCAAGAAAAATATTGATTACTACTCCAATAATAGGAGAAGCTCCCAACTTCAAACAAATATAAGCCATGGGAATCGCAAACAGTTTCGTGCCTCCAGCCAAAAGTTGATAGTTGCGTATTTTGCCTGTGGATAATATAGAATGAATCAAGAATCTGGAAAGAGTTTCCCATAATAGATATATTAGTGTACATCTAATAAGTTCTATGGAATATGGAGGCACTTCGGACAGCCAAAATTCAAGAATATCTTGAATATTTACATAAATGGGTATTGAAAATATAGTCATCAAATAGAACGAAAAACGACTGCCCTGGATTATTAAGCTATAGGTACGATTATAATCAGTTTGAGCAATTGACATAGTTAGCTGCGGTCGAACTGCTGCTTGGAAATTTGAAATGAATTGAAAGATGGCATTTTGAATTTGATTGCAAATACCCTTTGCTGCATTGAATACGACACCAAAAAAGATATTTAGTAGAATGTCAAGACCTTGATTCCTCAAGAGCATAGAGCCTTCTCCTATAAGATTCCACCCGGAGAAGGTTATCATAGACTTGAACAGTTTTTTGTCTAACTTATATTTTACTGTTCTGACCTCTTCAAAATTGCGTTTGCAATATGCGGTATATATCACTCGTAGTAATATCGAAATCCCCAGTGTCATAATAGAGAAGAAGGCCAACTTGTCAAAGGTTATAAGAGTTAAAGTGAGTGCAGCAAACAATTTCAACACAACCTCTATAATACCAATATATGCAAATGCCGTCATACGCTCGTGAGCGTTTATCAAAGCATCGTACGGAACCGAAATCATATTAAAGAAAAAGGCGGCAATGGCGCATTGCATGACAATATTTGCTGCTTCTATTCTACCTTCTGGGATATTCAAGCTATTATACAAGAACCATAATCCAAATGTTTCAAGAAGAAATACCATTGCCAATGCCATTATAATATGTATGACCAGACTGGTTGAAAATACAGTTTTTAATCTCTCCAGACTATCTTCACCCAAAGCGTATGTTATGTACCTTTGAGATGCTCCACTTAATGCTCCTTTTAACAATGAAAACATTTGCACAACTCCTGTAATAAGCATAAATATACCAAAGTCTTCGATACCTAACATTTGTAGTGTAATGCGTGAAGTATATAGGCTTACTAAGAGCGAAAACATAGACCTAATATATAGGATCATGGTGTTTTTTGCTATGCGTTTATTGTTTTCTGAATGATTTGCCATTTGATAGGTATTCTTTTCCTCATTGTATCTTTGATTAAAGACTATTAGTTAATACTCAATTTAGAGCATATCCTTTTTATAAGGCACCAGAATGGATGCCTTATAAAAAATGTTATCAAATTGATTGATTTATAACTATTGGTATACAGCCAAGTTTATATTTCGCGGTACCAGACTCAAAAAATCTTGGCAACCATTAAAAATTCTGGCAAAAATTTACCAAGATATCGTAAGACCTCAAATTAGGGTTCTAAAATGAAATATCTATTTTAGCTGCAAACTAAAATTTACAAATTATATTAAGCAGTGAAGACCTTGAAAGATTCTACTTTCAGTATCAAACTAAAACTGTGCCTCTTGGAATGTCATTTCAGTCATTCTATTTACGAAACAATATCCCTTATAACATTACGTTCATTCATTAACTTTTAGAGTAACAGTCGTAGGACTCAATCCTCGGCCTTGCACCATTTTATTTCATAGAATTAGATATGTTCCTCAAATCCACGGAAGTGTACATTCAACTCATGAAGATGTTCAAGCAATATTCCAAGTGGCGTACCCTTTGTCATCTTTGCAAAAGCGTTCACATCTTTAGGAAAACATTTTCCACCATAGCCGAACTTACCGTCAGGACCAGGGACGTAGGTGTGCGTGTCATTGATATAGCCTGAAAGGAGCATTCCCGTGTGCACCTTGCGCCAGTCGCCACCCATCTGTTCGCAATATTCACGACAAGCATTAAAGTAAGTTACTTTGTAAGCACCAAACACGTTATGCATGTACTTAGTCAACTCTGCTTCTAATGGACTCATCACGGTAAATTTCTTGCCTACAAAGATTCTAGTCAACAACTCATGAGCACCAGTGAACACCATGGTCTGCTTTTTGAAATCCTCAATGTGGGTACGCTCTGTGAGGAACTCAGGCATGTAGTGTACCTTATGACCAGTCTCACGTGTGAGCATATCGCTTGTGCCTGGAAGTATGGTGGTACGAACAAATACAGGTACGTCAGGGAGATTCTTGATGAGTTCCTTCATGAGAGTTAGATCCTGCGTTCCGTCATCCTCCGTAGGAACGTGAATCTGCAAGAAAGCAATGTTGATATGACTAAGGTCATCATGATACCCCTTTGCTGGGTCACTTATAAACAATTTACACTCCGGATTGTTGTGTTCCAACCAATCCTTAAGAGCTCCACCGACGAAGCCACATCCGATAATTCCAACATTGATCATGTTTTGTATATTTTAATTCTTAATGCTCTTTAGTGGGGTGGCCCCAAAATTCCAATAACTGATGATATATACCTAATAACTATTCTTCCTCAAATAAATAGTTCTTCTTTATGTATTCATACAAATCGACAAAAGAGTCTGCCCTAAAATGGCGATTCCATATCTTTTTGTTATTAAAATTAGCGTGTATTGGGTTAAAGCACAGAGTTTGGGCACCGGAATGATATGCATACTCATCGTTGTCGGAATTTCCTATAAATAAAATTTCAGAAGCCGAACTCAATTTCTCTTTCTCGGCAATTTTTTTGATATAGGTAGCTTTGCCTTCAAAGTCAAATTTTGTCCCCTCGATTTTCGCTAATTGATTATTTGTGTGGAATATAAATATATTCGCCTTATATCCATCAAAGTAATCATCAATTTTGTCTCCCAAAAGAAGTTCTATTAATTGGATTATTGAACCTGAAACTATATAAAGTTTTAAGTGATCCTCATTCCTTAATTTATATAATACCTCTTTAACTCCATGCATCAATTGTATTTCCTTAGAAATACTATCCAACACGTTTCTTGTTAAATTTTTATTTTTAAAAGCTTCGCATGTGATATCACACCACTCTTGGTGATCTATTTTACCTTTTTTAAACTGATCATAATATTTCTGACAGTCCTGCACTTTATATCCCAAATAGACCCATATCTTTTCCCACGAAGAACGTAACCCATGATTATAGGTCAACGTTCCGTCGAAATCGAAGACAATAACTTTTATCGGTTTGGTTTTTCTTCGATATTTGGTTATAAAAAACAAAATGATGGTAGAAGAAATAATAAAAACCGACAATACTCTTGTCCACAACCAGATATAATCAATATCATACTCCCCCTTCAATGGAATCAAAAGAGACAAGTAACTTAATATTAGTCCGCCAATTATAGATGTCAGTATTGGATATACAAAATTGGATAAAATCTGATGTCTTCCCATATTGATTTACTTAATGAATATTTATGCAAATATGCAAAATAGGCTTTCCGAAGGAACCACAAGTTTAAGTCACGATAATCTTTTGCGAGAACAACAGCCCCACGACTCCCAATGGTAAGAGTATGAGAAAGAAGAGCCATAATATTTGCGGACGTTTATACTCCGCACCGAATATTTTCCGGAATAAAGTCAAAGCGGCGATACCGCCCAATACTAAATAGATATTTGAAATGTAAACAATTCCATTATAAGTCTGGCTGGCAAAGAATGAACAGATGCCCCCGGCTATTGTGGAAAAGACGAATAACCAAATGATTGTTGGCAAGTGCATTTTCTCCAGAAAGCCTATAGCCGACAAATAAATACTTATTCCGCATAGGGCACAGAGTACAATCATGCAGAAGCCAAGAATTAATAATATCTCCATCGTTTATACAGGTTACAATTTATAAACTTCAGGTATTTTGCCTTTCAGCGTCTTTACCCAGCCCCTATATGCATCCATCGTTATTTTCTCCGGCATTTTGATTCCGATATGAGAATCCGTCTGTTCGGTAATATCGGTCGCCATTTGCAACAACTGCCTAAGCACTTTCTTTGCTTTTATCAGACATGGCATTTGTATCTCTTTGGAGAAACTTTGCAAAGCATTGCATCCGTTCGACTTACAGAATAGCAATAAACCGTATGCCGAAAAGCCGTATGCACACCATTCACCTATGGATTCATTATAATACAAATTGATAAATGAACCGTCATTATGATATTCGTTTATTGTTATAGCTTGGGTATCCATAATTGTATTCAATAAAATGAGCTGATAATAATCCTGTTAGAAATCGAGCAGTTTCTGTACATTCCCTGTAACACCCGTACAAATGAACCTTTGAAATGTATTGTAACTGTGAATGTCTGTCCCTGTATAAGTAACAGCCTTTTCACTTAAAAACTGCATGGCCTTTTTCTTAATCGGGTTGCCGTACATACCCGTTATTGACGGAAGATTGAGTTGGAACCTCACGCCCATGTCTTTTAGCTGTCGGTAATCCGATTCACCCATATAAATATACCGTTCCGGGTGGGCGAGAACCGGATAGTAACCTTTGGACTTGATACGGAGCAGGATGTTGCTCAATCCCATCGGTGGGCTGAAATAGGAGGTTTCAACCAGCAGGTGGTTGCCGTTCTCGCCCAAGGGCAAGAGGTCGTTCCGTTCCAACCGCTCCTCGAAAAGGTTGTCGAGCATGTTCTCGGCCGCGAGATGGAGTGTTGTCGAGCCGGTATAGGCGGCTTGCAGTTCGGCGAACCGCTCCCGAAGGTGTGCCGTAGTATTGGGTGTATCTTCCATGACATGCGGTGTCAGCCACACGGATTTCACGCCCAACTCCTCATACAGACGCAGTATCTCCAACGCCTCCTCCATAGTCTGCACCCCGTCATCCACACCCGGCAGGATGTGCGAGTGCCAGTCGGTAAAACCCTCGAATATGCCGCTATCTTTCAGCGGGATGCGTTTTCTGAAAGGCCACACAATGATATGAAGATTTTATTTGAAAACGCTTTTCGTAATTATTTGATAGTTAGCCATTTACCCCCCCGTTTTTCATCGGAGCCATAGTGGTAGCCTGAACCATAACCGTAGTGATAACCATACCGATAGCCGTAGCGGTATCCGTAGCGGCCGCCGCTGCCCTCGGTTCCGTTCAGGATCAGGGACATGTTCTTGTATTTCTTCTCCCCGTAGATTTTCTCCAGTTCGGCGAGCATACTCCGTTCGAGCAATCCTGCGCGAACCACGAAGATGGTGCGGTCGGCCAGTTTCTCGATAATCTGCGTGTCGGCCACTAATTCGATGGGCGGACAGTCAATCAGCACATAGTCGTATTGTTCCCTTACGGTATCAATCACCTGCTTCAACCGCTCGTCGAACAACAGTTCGGTGGGGTTGGGAGGAATCGTTCCCACGGGCAGTATATCCATAGATTCATGCTTAGAATCAGTGACGATGATTTCATTGAGATTATCTATCCCGCCGCCGAGATAGTCGCTCAATCCCTTGGCAGGAGAGTCGATATAGGACGAAGCAGAGCCGTGACGCAGGTCGCCGTCGATTACCAGCACTTTCTTGCCTTTGATAGCGAAACTCACGGCCATGTTCATCGTCAGGAACGATTTGCCGCTGCCGGGGTTGAACGAGGTTACGACGATGACATTCGACCTCTTGTCCTTGCCGGTCATGAACTCCAGGTTGGTACGCAATACACGGAATGCCTCGTTGATGATGTCGCGGCTGCCCTCCTTGACGACAATGGCCTTGACTTCTTGCGGTTTCTTCCCGAATATTCCTTTCTTCTTTTTTCTCGCGAACAGCGGAATCTCGCCGATGAACGGCACGGTCACGCTCTCCAAGTCCTTGCGCCCGCGGATACGGGTGTTCATGTTCTCGCGCATGAATATGATGACCACCGGAATGAGCAGTCCCAAAGCAAACGCGACCAAAAGGATGTTTTTCTTAACGGGGGCGGTTGGTATCATACTGCCGTGCGGCGGAGTGACGATGCGGGTATTGTAGGCCGTGAACGCCTGCGAGAGTTCGTTCTCCTCCCGTTTCTGCAACAGGAACAAGTAAAGGGCCTCCTTAACTTTCTGCTGGCGTTCCACCGAAAGCAGGTATTTGGCCTGCGTAGGATTGGCCGCTATACGTGATGTAGTCTGTTGCTCCGTCTGCTGCAAACTTTTTATCTGCGCATTCAATGTCACGATCTGATTGTCGATAGACTTTATGATCGCTCCCCGCATGGATGCCAGGGCCTGATCCATATCCACAACCAGCGGATTTTCCGTACTACTGTTCGCAACCAGACTGTTGCGCTGTAACAGTTGTTTGTTGTATTCGGCAATCTGCGATTCGATATTGGCACTCTCTATACCGGAGTTGGCCGGAAGCAGTTGGGTACGGTTGGCGTCGTTGGCTAAATAGTTCCGGATGTAGCGGGTCATGTAGAGTTGGTTGTTCAAGGCCAAAATCTGGGCATTGGTCGCACTGCTCTGGGCCATGTACATGCTCGACGCAGCCTGCACGTCGGGCAGCAGGTGTTCTGACTTGTAGGAGGAAATATCCTCGTCCACGTTACCCAGCTCCCGTTCGATCACGCCCAGACGCTCGTTGATGAACATCGAGGTGCTGACGGCAAGCTGGTTCTTGTCCTTCACCCAGTTCTCGTTATAAACGGAAATCAACATGCTCAATACATCCTCCGCCCGTTGTGTAGAGTTATCCCTGAACGACAGGTCGACAACCGAAGCTTTCTCGTTGTTCAACGAGACGGACAGGTTGGACGCATAGGAGTTCACGGCATTATACAGGCTGGATTTGCCCACATACAATATGTATGTTTCGCCTTTCACATAATTGGGCGTTGTATGGATGACGATTTTCCCTAACGGTGTAGTGATGGAGTCGAGCAAGCGTCCCTTTATATCCTTTCCGTCAAGCTCCGTCCCGTTACGTGTAAAGTCGGATAAAAGTAACGTGCTGTCAGGTTGTACTTCCAATGTAAAATCGGCCGATTCGTTTTCAGGCAAGTCGCTTATCGTCACATCCACGGGCAATGTCAATCCATAGGCCACCTGACGGTGGAATTTCCCCGGAACGAAGTAATTCATATCCAAGCGCAACCGTTTAACCACCTCGGTCATTAAAGCCGGCGACTGGAAGGCGATCAGCTCGTTATTCACATTAGTACTGGACTGGAATAGCCCGAACTCCGAGAAGGATTCCAGATCCGAGGAGACCGATTTGCCTTTGGAATCTTCCTTGATCAACACCGAAGCGGTGCGTGTATATACGGCAGGGGTGCGCAGCAGATAGACGGCGGCGAAGCCGAGGCATACCGCCAAAGACAGGACGAACCACTTCCACTTCGCGAGGCACAGGTACAACAAGTCCTGTATCCGCAGGAAATCATCCGGCTGTCCCGGTTTTGTATTCTTTTGATTTACGGCCATATCTGATTATATATTTATTTCACAATCAACACGGTAATGGTAGTCAGCAGCGAGGCCAGCGACATCCAGAAAGAAGCCGAACGGACGTTATTGCCGTTGACGGTCGCCTGCCGGGCTTTCATCGAGTTGGGTTCCACATAAACGATATCGTTCTGTTGCAGGTAGTAGACGGGAGAGGCATAAAGGTCGTATCCCGAATTCAGGTTGACCTGATACAGAGTCTTTTTGCCGTTTTCCTCCCGCTGTACCAGTACGTTCTCCCGTTTTCCGTAAACAGTAAGATCCCCGGCCATGCTTAAAGCGTCCAGGAGCGTCAGACGGTCCTTGTCGATGTTAAAACGTCCGGGGTTGGCAACCTCGCCCAACACGGAGACGGTCAGGTTCATGAACTCCACTGTTACCACCGGGTCTTTCACGAGGTTCTTCGAGATCAGCTCTTCCTTTATCGACGAAGCGATCTCCTCGCGGGTCATTCCTCCCACATGGATATGCCCCAGCACGGGAAAATCGATGTCTCCGTCCTTATTCACAGTATATCCCGATATTCCCTGACTGTTGGATGTTCCCGATGTCGTACCGATCTGCCGGGAGATAATCGGAAGATTGAAAAGATCCATTAACAAGGGGTCCTTGCTGTTGACCAATATGGAAATCTTGTCTTCGGGGCGTACCCGGATTTCCAGCGGATTCAGGACCTGCTCTGCAGTACCCGGTTTCAAATCCGTGAAATAGGCGACTTTCGGCGTGGCGCATGATCCTAACAGAAGAGCCACGGTCAATAGGAATAAAATGTATCTCATTTTCATATTCATTGATTTTTATTTGTCGTTTGCCTGTCCCGACTGAAGCTGTCTGATACGTTTCGTCAGCCAGATATTGGCGAGAGTCCATATAAGGATATCGACCAACACGATCCAGTTCACATTGAGATAAATGGAGAGAAGAATATTAAACAGTATGAATAGTGTCGATACGGAAATGATGGTAATCATGGCGTTCCGCTGTTTTATTCCGACAGCGAGCAGCTTATGGTGGATATGGTTCTTGTCCGGCAGGAACGGGTTCTTACCGTTACGTACCCGGTGCAGGTAAACCCGGACTACGTCGCAGCACGGGACCAGCAGTGGCGAGAAAGCCAGCATCATTGGATTTATATGCCCCGCATTATCATCCGTCCCGCACATAATCAGTTTGAGACTAAGAAAACAGAGCATCATGCCGACGGTCAGGCTGCCCGTGTCGCCCATGAAGATTTTCCGGCCGTGCTCGGCGTTCCCGAAAACATTGTAATAGAAGAACGGCACCAACACGCCCAATGTGGCGAGCGCCAGCATGGCATATATATACTGGTGAAGCATGAAAAACGTCAGCCCGTAAAATAAGCAGGCGATACTGCACAGCCCGGAAGCCAATCCGTCGATGCCGTCGATCAGGTTGATGGCATTGATGATGAAGACCACGATCAGAATGGTCAGGGGATATCCCAACCATAACGGAACCGCATGAATGCCCAGAATGCCATGCAGGTTGCCGATATATATACCGCCGGCGATAAGCATCACGCCGCACAGAATCTGGATGACGAACTTGGCACGGTAACGGATGCCGATCAGGTCATCGGCCATGCCGACAAGATACAGCACCATGATGGAGCAGAATGCGAAAGCCAAAGGACGCACGTCGTTCCCGATTTCGGACAGCATCTCCGAATGTCCCAATACCATATTGATTCCCAGCAACAAGGCTATAGTGAAAAACACTACCGGCTTGAACGCGATGCCGCCCAACCGGGGCACCGCACAATGATGAATCTTACGTTCGTCGGGAATGTCGAACAACTGCTTGCGGAAAGCGATCAGCAGAATCTGCGGAATGACGATACCCGCACAGAAAACGCAAAGCAGGAACGCAATACAACAATTAACTATCCAAAAAATCATATTTATTATGTCAGATATTGTCCTTTACTTGTGTAAAGCCATGAGAGGGGAGAATTTCATCACCTCTTTTTTGTGCCATTCCTTGTACTGCTTCATTGAGATTCCTATCCCGACAAGTTCCCTGTACCCTGATACTTTCTTTCTAAAGATGTGATTTTTGCCGTAAGCCCGGAGTTCGTCATCCGAGATGCTGACCATTAAAACGGGGAATGGGTAAACTTTATGCCTGAGTACAGTTATATCGTGTGTCCCGAACAGCTGACTCAACTGGTAGGCGGATTCTTCGAATGCGTGCCAATAGTCACCTGCTCTATACAGGCGGATGAATCGTCCGGTTGTATCTTCCGTGTGAATAATATCGAACAGGCGAGTTTCGATGAGTTCCATCAATGGAATCCAGCAAGGCTCAGCCCCGGAATTATAATCATTCATTGCTTTTGAAAATGTTTCATCCGTTGTAGGAACCCATATTTATAATTTACAAAAGCCAGAAAGTCGGTTCCCATTCTTTCTGTTAGTGTCTGTATACAGAACTAACATGCATCGAGTTGTTCCGTGCAAATACATTCCGTCAAAACCGATAACAGAAGCCAGTAGTCATCATCCCGTTCCGGAGCGCAGTTCCTAATATGCTCCAAGGCGGTTTTCCGTATGACACCGATCATGTGCATGTCAGTTCCCTGTCCGTTGGTGATTCTATTTTCCAGCTCCAACTCCAACAGAAGAAACAGTGCCGATAGCGGTATCTTTCCTTGGCTCATCTTCTGCTTGTAATACAGATAGGATCGGGAAAGGGTATCATCGAAAGTCGAGTCGAGCAACATGCCGGAATTGAGCCCCATGATTGCCAGACGACCGAGTGCCTCTATATCCGAAACGTTCTCCCACACGTAAATTCCAGAAAAGGAATTGTACCATGCGGCAAGTTCACTTCTGTACTTTCGGAAAGCGGGGGCGTTTTCCCTTTCCGATTCATCCAGCACACTTGTCTGTTCGATAACAGCCCGCATAGCCCCATGAACTCCTTCCCAAGGAAAGGATTCGTGTTTTACCCATAGATCGACCAGATGTCCCGCTACCGTATCGCAGCTATACAGCCATTCGTCTTTTATCGGGACTAAACTGGGTTTTGCCAGACGGTAAAGCAACGGCACGAAGCGTCCCAATCTGCCGGAATCGTCGCAGTCACGGCAACGGATAACGCATTCGTCGAACAGCCGCTCTATCCGGTGCAGTATGGCGGAGCGTTTTCCGGAGGCATCGTCCCGACGGATATACGCGTTCAACTCATGGAGCGACAGATGTATCCTGCCCAAATGGAGCAGCCGCTCGTCCGACAGGTCATGATCTATGCGCACCGCTTTAACCTTGGACCATATATCATCCAAAATAGAATCGGTCATACTTACATATCGTATTTTATAGCAGCTTGATATATTCGGGATTGACTTCCACCCCTACGGAAAAGAACTCGGGCAGTTCCACTAACAGACGTTTCGTTTTCGACCCGCATACAGTCAGCAATTTCCCTTCATAACCGTCCAAAGGACCGCCCACGATACGGATGTTCCGTCCGCACATGGCGGGTGTCAGTTCGCCCGGAAGATAATATTTCGGATTTTCCGACACGTTTACGGCATGTATAAACCGCTCCATGTCCGCATCGGCGACAGTCATCGGATTCTTGTAACCGCCTCCCTTCCGGAAACGGTACTGTATCGTGGGATACTTTTCCACGAACGGATCGATGGCTTCCCGCGTATCATGGACAAAAAGCAGGTTCTGAATAAAGGGAACCTTTTCCCGGACCCGTTTGCCGCCACGAACGCTCAACTGCTCTTTCATGGGAGTGAACACCTCGAAATGCTCGTCCGCCAGTTGCTTGTATGCAGGCAGTTTGGCATTGGCCCGCTTAAGGTCGCGCATCACGAACCAGCATATCCGTTTTTCTCCTTCCGAAACAGTCATATTTTGGGTTCAGGACAATTCTTCTAATCCTGCAAGATTGTAAATTATGTTACATATCAAGCAGTTACAAACGTTCTTCTCAAAAGTTGGGGAATAACTCCCCGTGTCAGTACATCTGTTTATGTTTACCATAAAAGATTCCGTTATTTCACACCTGCAAAAGGTCTCCAAAGCCGTTTCCGACCTCATTTTTGCCACTTCTCTCCGCAAGAGAAGTGGCAAGGCGAAATATTGATAATAACTGGCTGATAAACAGAGGAAATAGGATTTGAAAAAGTTGGATTTGCTAAGCAAATGTTGACGTAAATACTTTTAAGCAACTTGTTTATCCTAAAAAACACCTCATTTTATGCCATTATTTTCAATAAATTATGTAATTTTGCACCGTTGATACTTCTCTTGCGGAGAAAACCGCTCAAACGCTCAACATCTTATCGGCCTTGCAGGTCTATTGCCAACTGGTTCAATGACTTGCCGTTTCAATGCTCCTTCGTGTCCATCCGGATGTTAAGGAGATTTTTTCAGCCGCATAATTTCTGTCAAAATCACTCTGTCTCCGATAGGTCTCTTTTTAAGAAAAATATCATCGGGGAAAGGCTTTGTCTTTCTGTTACTTATTTCCCGAATGGCGGCTTTTGCTTAACAGGTTACAAGCGTCCACTTGACAAATCATAATTTTTTTCACACTGTCAAGTGTTAATTTTGTCCGGTTATATGGTTCTCTATTGATTTTTTGACTATTTTTGTATTTGCAAATACTTCTCTTAAAAAGAGATGTCTTGATTTTCAAAACTTTCTTTTCACTCTTATCTCTGCAAGTATATCTGCTTTGTCTTTTTGTAATATACCCCCCCAGTTTATAGCGATTTCAGGATAAGGCTGTTTGCCTTGTCCACGACCGATGTATCCAACGAGGCGAGATAGATGCGTGTGGTATTCTCCGAATCGTGCCCCATCGCTTCGCTGATGGTCGAAAGCGGGATGTTCTTGCTTTTGGCGATGGAGGCCCACGCGTGGCGCGCGACGTATGTCGTCAGCGGTATGCCCAGCCCCAGCTGTTCACCGAGTTTCTTCAGCTTGGCATTGACAAGGTGTGCTGCATTCTTGTACTGCCTGCGGACGTCCGTTTCCATATCCCGGATAATCGGCAGCAGATAGGGCGTGTCGCCCGTATCGTATTTGCCTGCAATATCCTGCATGGGTTTCTCCCATTTGATAAAAAGCTGCTGTCCCGTTTTCTGGCGGCGGTAGGAAAGCACCCCGTTCTGCAAATCCTTCTTCTTCAGATAGGCCATATCCACGAACGACATGCCCCGTGTATAAAAGGAAAACATGAACAGGTCTCTGGCGTAATCCATCACCGGTTTGAGTGTCAGGTCCATATCCCGTATCCGGCGGATGACTTTCAACGGGACGGCACGTTTGACAGTCTTGTCCACGCCCGTATAGACATACTTGAACGGATTGCGCTGCACCGTCAGTTCCTTTTCGACGGCACGGTTGTAGATGGCGCGGAGATTCCGCATGTAGAAAGAGGATGAGTTCGGGCAGACACCGTGTTCTTTCAGCCAGGTTTCGTATTCCACCATCAGGTTGGAGTCCACCTCCCCGAACAGCAGGTCGTACTCCCCGTGGAAGCGTATGAAACTGTTCAGCGCGGTCGTGTAGGTCTCGGCCGTGCGTCTTTTGCCTATCTGTTTCAACTCCCCGATAAGTTGCCGTGCAAAAGCGATGAATCCGCCGCAGTCTGCCGGCGAGGTGTAGAGTTCGACCACCTTGTCGGCGGTATAAGATGTGCCCGCATGTTCAAGCCGGGCGATGATCTCCCTGAAGCGGGAAAGATCATCTGCCAATGCCGCTTTCATGGAGAGCAGGTAATTCCTGCGTTCTTCGTCAATACCGACAGCCATAACGATCTTTGAACGCCCGGCATCCCATTCCGAGGGGTACAGCTTGTAGCCGGTATGCACCTGTCTTGCCAGTCGGTTGTGAATCACCTGATAGTAGAGCGAGCCCTCCTTCATTTCGACGGAAGAGGCTCGGAATTTGATTTTTACTGTTGCCATATTGTTTAATTTATCACTGATAATATTCTCTTATTAAAGAATATGGCAAACAAGCATGTGAAAGGTGGCGTCTGAGAAATAATATCGATATAATTATAGGATTTCTTGTTCAGAAGATAACGGGCGACCTTGTTTTTTAACATTCCTTCACTCTACTCTGAGCTTTTTATGTTACTGAACGGTCGAAACGATGGCTGTTGCAGTCGGTATGTATGCCTCAAATGTGTTGAGCGTTCCTCTTGATGTGTTGTGCAAAAAAGAGCCGTTATTTATAAAACAACTTGAAAACAAACGGATTACAATTATTCAGTTTCTCTTGCGGAGAGAAATGGCGGTTTTGATGGTAAACAGTAACAAGTAATATAAGAATATGAAATGAAACAAAGAAATCCTATTTGGCCTATGTGGATAGCGGCATTGCTGGTTGTCGCTATGAGCGGGCAGGTTGCAGCGCAGAACGTGCATGAAGCACGTGACTCCGTGAAGATTTACTTCCGTCAGGGGAAGATAGAACTCGATCCGGAGTTCCGCAATAACCGAAAATCGTTGAACCGCATAGCGGACAGCCTGCGCACGAGCTACGCCGACTCCGTTTACCGGCTGCAAAAAATCCTCGTCGTGGGCGGTGCCTCACCCGAGGGTAGTGTCAAACTCAACAAATGGCTGTCCGAAAAGCGCGCGGGCGTGCTGTTCGACTACCTCTCACGCTACGGCACACTGCCGGACTCACTGAAAACGACCGACTTTATCGGACGCGATTGGAACGGCCTGATCCGTTTAGTGGAGAACGACCCGGAAGTCCCTTACCGGGAAGAAACCTTGGCATTGCTGCGTGAAATAGCCGGCGGGGCGTGGGGCGACGCTTCTTCCCACGGGGATCATTTGGAACGGTTGCGGCAGTTGCGCGAAGGCGTGCCTTATTACTATATGTACAAGATCCTGTTTCCCGAACTCCGTGCTTCACGCTTGTACCTGTGGTATGAAAAGGTATGGAACCCGACAGCCCTCGTACCGCAGCCCAAGACGGAAACGGAAGTTCTCGTTCCACAGACGGACACTGCATTTGTCCGCGACACGGTCATCGTTCGCGACACGGTCTACCTCCCCGCACAATGTCCCCCTTTCTACATGAATATACGGACGAACATGCTCTATGACGCGCTGCTGGTGCCGAACATCGGGGTGGAGTTCTATATCGGCAAAGACTGGTCTGTCGTCGCCAACTGGATGTACGGTTGGTGGAAGAGAGACCACAGTCACTGGTACTGGCGTGCCTACGGGGGCGATATCGCCCTGCGCAAATGGTTCGGCAAGGCCGCCAAGGAGAAACCGCTTACCGGGCATCACCTTGGTATTTACGGGCAAATGTTCACCTACGACTTCGAGACCGGAGGCAAGGGATACATGGGCGGCAAACCCGGCGGCACACTCTGGGACAAGATGAACTGGGCCGCGGGCGTGGAATACGGCTACTCGCTGCCCGTTGCCCGGAGGCTGAACATCGACTTCACCATCGGCGTGGGCTACTGGGGCGGAACGTACCACGAGTACAAACCCGTGGACGGCTGCTACGTGTGGCAGTCCACCAAACAGCGGCACTGGTTCGGGCCGACAAAGGCCGAGGTGTCGCTCGTGTGGCTCATCGGACGGGGCAACTACAATAAAGAGAAAGGAGGCAAGCGATGAAACGGAGAACTCTCTATATAGTAACATGTATATTGGCAGTGTTGATTTTCTCTTCCTGCGAGCATAAGGATTTGTGTTATGACCATTCGCATCTGGTCAATGTGAAAGTTGTTTTCGATTGGCGTAACGCCCCCGATGCGGTGCCGAAGTCCATGTCGCTGTACATGTATCCGTCCGACGGCGGGGAGGTGATGCGCTTTGATTTCACCGGCAGGGACGGCGGCACGATACGGGTTCCCCTCGGGTGTTACCACGTGTTGTGCCTGAACAGCGATACGGAGACGGTCCGTTACCGGAACACGGAAAGCCGTGAGACTTTCGAGGTTTACACCCGTGAAGCGGACCTGTTGTCCGGCTTATCCCGGTTAGGTATCCTCTCCGATGGTGCGCCCCGTGCCGACGGTACCGAGAACGAACGCGTCGCGCTTGCCCCTGATATGATATGGAGCGACCACGTGGAAGACATCGGGCTGGAACTGACGGACGAGGAACAAACGGTTACGCTCTATCCGCGAGTGTCTGTCTGCACGTACACGGTCGAGATACGCAATGCCGAGAACCTGAAATACGTGTCGGGAATCAGCGGCACGCTTTCAAGCCTCGCGGGAGGTCTGTTGCCGGGTATCGGTGCGGATGCACTTACCGACGAGCGCGTGTCGATACCTTTCGATGCATCCGTTTCCACTGACAAGACCATTGTCACGGGCGGTTGGCTCACCTTCGGGCATTGCCCCTCGGCACAGAACAGGCACCTGCTGACCATATATGCCGTTTTGGCCGATAACAGCAAGTGGTATTACACCTACGACGTGACGGAGCAGGTGCACGAGGCTCCCGACCAGAGGCACGTGCATATCATTCTCGACAAGCTTCCGCTACCGAAACCCATCGTCAACGGTGGAGGTTTCCAGTCCACCGTCGATGACTGGCAGACGGTAAACGTGGATATAGAGATGTAAAACAGAATGAGTTATAGTCATGAATTTTTAAATGAATGTTAAACCTTTTAAAACATTTTAGTATGAAGAAGAGTTTTTTCTTAGCCGCAGCAGCGGCACTTGCCATGACATCATGCTCGAATGATGAAATGACAGACATCAACAACGGTAACACTATCGGTTTCCGTGCGGCAACGCAAACCCGTGCCACGGAAACGACGACAGCCAATCTCGAAAACTTTTTCGTGACAGCCTTCAAAGGTACGGCCACGTATTTCAATGCCGTAGAGTTTACGAAAGAGGGCTCCGCCTTCACCTCCGATCCGGCTTATTACTGGCCCGGTGATAACAGCGAGCTTTCGTTTTTCGCCTACTCGCCGAAAGCAGAGGATTTGGGCGGAACTTTGAATATCGCAAGCTCAGGCATAACGTTGAGCAACTTCTCTCCCGCATCCGAAATCAGCGACCAGGTGGATTTCATTACCGCAACCACCACAGGAAAGAAAAGCGAGAATGAAGCCGGTGTTGAACTGGCATTTGCCCACCAGCTCTCACAAATCGAGATTAAGGCGAAAAACACCAATGACGCTTATGTTTACAAGGTTGTAGGCGTACGTATCGGACAGCCCATTTCCAACGGTACTTTTGAAGTAAACGAATGGAAGTACGGCACGACTAAGTCCAATTACAAGGCAAACTGTATGGAAGTGACTTTGGGCAGTGACGCAGTTTCTCTCATGGGCGAGGGCGGTAACGCCATGCTGATTCCGCAGCAACTGGTGAAATGGGACAGCGAGAATGATAAGACGAATGAAACCAAAAATGCCTACCTTGCCGTGAATGTTCAAATTACGACCAAGGACGGTGTACGTATTTATCCCGCCAAAACTGACTATGACTGGGCTGCCGTGGGTATCGATACGAAGTGGGAAGCAGGCAAGAAATACGTCTATACGCTCGACTTCTCGAAGGGCGCCGGAAATGTGGATCCCGAAAAACCGACTCCGACCGATCCTGACGACACGTTCGACCCCGGTGATCCAATCCTTGGCTCTCCCATCATATTCGTGAACGTTACTGTAAGCGAGTGGACTCCGGCAATTGATGTTCCCGTTGAGTTAGAATAATCCTCATTCCGGATCCATCCATTTTCAAGCCTGACGGGGGTGGCTCCCCCGTCAGGCTACTAATAAGCGTGTACGGGATTCCCGTAACGGATCATGCAGGTTGCAGCGAAAAGGAAACGATTATATAAATGATACGAATATGGAAATAAAAGAGAATTTATACCGATGGTTCGGAAACCGGAACCTGCCGGTATTGCTTTCGGTCATCTTGTTCGCCTCGTGCCAGGACGACCTGCAAACGAATGTACACACGGGGCCCGGCATCAGTTTCTCGGTATCCGACGGGACGGAATGGCATTCTACGCGGGCGGCGGTAAGCCCGGCAGCTGAAACGTCTCCGCGGGATTCCCTCACGGGAGTGCTGCCCCTGCAGGCCGGGGATGGCGGCAAGGATTTGTACCTACACGCCATGATTTCCGACAAGGTCGACGCAGCACGTATCGGGCATGAAGGTGCGCAGACCCGAGCCACGCCCGTCGGAACCGATGCCTTTTACGATTCGTTCGGCGTCCTGACATCCGTCTACACGGGGGAATGGGAGGAAACCTCGTGCCTGCCGAATTACATGTATAATGTCGAGGTCACGCAAGCCTCCTCATGGACGACTTCCTATTACTGGCCCGGTGCGGGACGTAACGTCCGCTTCTTCGCTTACGCACCCTACAACGGGAAAGGCCTCGTCCTCTCGGACGAGGCGCATGCCGGTACCCCGTCGATCGACTACACGGTTCCCGATGATGTCAAGGACCAGCAGGATTTACTCGTCTCCGTCAGTGGCGAGATGGCCGGAAATACCTCCTCGGGGGTATCGCTGAATTTCGACCACGTGCTCACCGCCGTGCGGTTCACCACGGGTGATGAAATGCTTGCCGGCAGCATCTCCAAAATCACGCTCAAAAACGTTTACGGTTCCGGTTCGCATACGATGGGCTCCGATTCATGGGACGGTTACGGCGGGAAGAAGGATTTCGGGCAGACACTATCGGTTTCCGTGGACGGTTCCGCCGATCAGGATATCACGCCTATTGAGGCAACTTTCATGATGCTGCCGCAGACGCTTCCCGAAGGTGCTTCGATAGAAGTCGTTTACACGGACAAACTGTCCGGTACCCGGCGTACGCTGACCGCTTCCATCGAGGGTGGCGAGTGGCCGATAGGCAAGACCGTCACTTACCGGATCTCCACGTCGAGCATCGCCATCGAATCGACCTTCAAAGTAATCGCCCCTGACGGGTTCACGTATGACGGAGGTAGAAAAAATTATTCGGTCACCAGTTATGCATCTGTTTCCCGCCCGAATGACGAAACAAAAACCGTACCCATGACATGGACGGCCGAGTTCCTCGATGAGAATGGCGACGTGATCGAACGCCCCGACTGGGTCACGGATTTCACCGCAAGCGGCAGCGGCGGTACGTCGGCATCGACATTTTCGGCAGCAATCAAGGCTCAAGATGGTGTTATCTCCAACCCGCATAACGATGTGTTACAACAGAAAGAGTCCGTCAGCGGCATATACAATCTTTCGACCAATGGCGGAAAAACGCCGATGAACACGGCCAACTGCTACGTCATCAACGCGCCGGGTACGTACAGCCTGCCGCTGGTCTACGGCAACGCCATCAAGGACGGGCAGGACAACAAATCGGCTTACACGACCGATGCAAACGGCAGCAACGTGTTGAAAACATTCGTCAACCATCTCGGCGCGGGCATCACCGACCCTTATATATGTAATAACGCAGGCTGTACCCCTAAGGATGCCGTACTCGTGTGGGAGGACGAGTTGAATCTTGTGACTGAGGTTAAACTTTCGGATGACAAAGCGGAACTAACTTTCGTCGTACCGAAGACGTCGATCAAACAGGGCAATGCCATAGTCGCCGTGCGCGATAAGAACGGGAACATCATGTGGAGCTGGCATATCCGGGTTACGGACTTCGTGCCGGAACTTCCTGCCAAGGTCGAAAACGGGTACAATGCCGCGGCAACGCAGCGTGACAAAACCGTGATGAACAATCTGGGGAGGTCATATACTTTCATGGGAGTCAATATCGGTTGGTGCGATGCCGAGATAACTACTTACGAAGCACGCAGTGTAAGAGTACGCTTCACGCAGGCGGAAACCGGTGCGACACAGGAGATAATGCTTTCCCAGGCATCACATACGGCTACGGATTCCGGCAACCAGCCTTATTTCCAGTTCGGGCGCAAGGACCCGATGCTGCCCGGTATCCGCAAATTCGATTCATGGAACATGGTCGATAAGGACTGTTATTCGGAGAATAATTATAAGTTCGGTAAAGAGGGCGGCAGAGTCTCTATCGGCCAATCGATCAAGAATCCGCATATATTCTATGACTACGGCACCCCGAAACCTTATGACTGGTGTTCCACTGTTTATTCCAACCTTTGGAGTGCCGGCAACACGAATATGTCAACCGGTGGCTCAGCCAATGACGATAAGGTAATCAAGACGATTTACGATCCGTCGCCTGTCGGCTATCATTTGCCCGCTTCGAACGCCTTCACGGGCTTTACATACAACGGCAACGTTGTAGGATCCGACAATATTTCCGGAGATCCCTCTAACTACGGCAAGCAGTTCAATTCGCCATATACCACCACGACTAATTATACCGACCATTTCGGCTGGGTGTTCTATTGCAACAAGATGTCAGTCCCGGGCAATTTCGATACTACCGGCGGTACGGTCTTCTTTCCTGCATCAGGCGCCCGCTTCAGTCAGACGGGTGAAGCGCACGATGTAGGCCGCAACGGCTACTATTGGTCTGCCATGCCATACACGAGCGGCGGTGACGGCGGACGCAGCCTGTATTTTGGAGATTCGTTCGCCAATCCGCTGAACTACAGCTACTACCGTTCCATCGCCTTTGCAGTACGCCCGGTTAAGGAGGAGTGAGCGTATGAGAGAAAAACAAGGAGAAACCGATGATGACCGCTCATACGACGTGTCGCACGGTTTCTATCCGGTAACACAAGTTATAAACGGCGGACGGGATAACAACGGTCCGCCGTTTTCAAATAGAACGCGACATTTTGAATTGCTTGTCGGCCACACCTTTGATATTATAATAGGGCAGATTCCCATGACAGTATGCATCGTGGCGTAAACAATGATTTCAGAATTGACAAATCAACGAATTTTCCCGATTGTATCGCTTGACCGACTTGTCCTGCGTGGAGATCTGTAGGTAACGGAGTCGGGATTCCAGCACTATCTCTCCCTGTATCACCGCGACCTGCTGTTTGCACGGCGACTCGTACATCACTGTACATGAGACCGCATAAGCCTAATAATTTCAAAAAGTAACCCTCGCCAAATTGACGAGGGCTACTTATCTTATAAGGTCGGATTTCCCTTTCCTTATTATTCTTTACGGCATGCAGAGAGGCCTTTCCATGCCAGGGCACTCAATATCGCCCCCACGAACGGAGCCACGACGAACAGCCATAACTGACCGAGTGCCGCACCGCCCTCGAACAGGGCCGGGCCGATACTGCGGGCGGGATTGACCGAGGTGCCCGTGATAGGGATGCACACGATATGGACCAGCACCAGCGTCAGACCGATTGCCAGCCCCGCGAGGTTACCGGCGCCTTTCTGCGGGTCGGTCGTCCCCAGCACCACCAGTACGAAAATAAACGTGAACACGGACTCGGCGATGAACGCCTGCAAGGCCATGCCATCACCGTAACTGTTCGCTCCCGTCATCGTCGGCCCTTCATGTGCACCGGTCGATACCAGCAGGCAGAGAATGGCAGAGCCGATAACGGCACCAATCACCTGGAACAGCATGTACATCCCTGCATCCTTGCCGCTCATGCGCCCGCTCAGGAACACGCCCAGCGTGATGGCCGGGTTGATATGGCAACCCGATATGCCTCCGATGGCGTAGGCCATCGCCACGACCGACAGACCGAACGCGAGGGCCACGCCCAGCGTTCCCACACCGGCACCTACCGTGCCCGCGACATTTCCGGCGAATACCGCGCTGCCGCATCCCATCAATACGAGAACCATCGTTCCCAGCATTTCTGCAATGTATTTCTTCATAGAATTATGGATTAAAATGTAAACAATGTCACAAATATATGATTTTTGGCGATATTTTATAACCGTTCGATACGTTTTTTAACACGAGTTTCATTGAAAGCCGCGACAGCAAGCACGCACATTACGGGAGTAATGCTTACTTTACCCTGATATACTCGGAATACCTTATCTCCACGTATGGGTTGTCACTGGATATGGTCTGGTGTAGGGCCTTGACCCGTTTCCAGAACCACCGGCCCCGGTATTCCACCCATACGGCCTGATGCAGCGTCACCGGCACCCGTATCGTTCCTTTCAGCCGTTCATCCTCGATAATGCCCGTCAACCGGATGTGCGGTGTAATCATCTCCATTTTCTGCCTCAGTACCGGTACGGTATCCCGGATGATGACCGTATCGCGGACAACCGCATCAATGGGGCCCGCAATCTCGACCTCGTGCCGTGCCGCCGCTTCGAGGTTCTTGACCTTAATCCCGAGCCGCCTGATGACCGCGGCATCTTCCGCGCGGAAGCGTTTATACTCGTCGAGCGTCAGCCGCAATGTCTTGGTGTCGAGCGCCATCATCGCCGAATCCAACTGCATACGTTTTACCTCCGAGAGCAACGCCGTATTGTTCAATCGGTAACGGTCCCGTTCGGCTTTCAGCAGCACCGTGCTCCGGTGCTGGAGCCATACGACACCGCCGAGCACCACGAGGGTCGCCAGCAGACATTTGACAAGAAGCTTATTCATAAGACACCGAATTTTCGGGGATAAACCATATAAACTCGTCCAGATACGCCTCTTCGAGCAGCACCAGCCCTCCCCGGTTCCTGCTCCTACCATCGGACAGGTCCTCCACGACCAGCCCGCGCCGGCCGACCAGTTCCTCGAGCTTCATCTCTGACAGTTCCGCCGAGGCCGCGATTGTAATGTACGCATTCTTGACCATGTCTACCTCCCGTTGTAGTGGTTGCTGTGTTCCAGGAGTGAGCGTATGTCCTCGCGTATCTCGTGCAGGTCGTTCTGGATGGAGTTGAACTGCGTCATCGTCGCCTCGAACACGGCCTTGTCGAGCTTGATGGCGTCGATACGGTCGTACTGGTCCTGAATCCTCTCCTCCAGTTTCCCGCAGCGCTGTTCCAGCTCCGAAATCTGCCGGGTGTTGTTCAGGTGCTGGATGTACATCGTCAGCACGAACGAGAGCACGACCGTGATCATCTTGAAATGTTTTATTACAAACTGTTTGAACTGTTCCATATAGCTGTTTTTATTCCATTAGCAGTGTAAATGCCTCCCTGACGGCCCGCAGCAGGGCTTCCGCCGCCTCGCTGTTCCGGAACCCGTAGATGACAAGGGCGACTATGATGGCCAGGTATACCCACCAGGCAATCTCTTCCCGCGTAACCTTGGGTTTATTCCCCTTCTTCATCTTTGGGCGGGTTGGTGGGCACGATGACGTTGAAGATGACGTTCCCGTCGCCGCCCTCGATACGCAGGCGGCTCTCCTCCTTGTGCCTGATGGGGAATATCTCCATCAGTGCCTTGGCGGCATTGACCGACACGGCCCTGAGCGGTGCGGGAGAGAGCGGCACGCCGAAACGGTCGGTGTAGTCCGTAGTGGCAGTCTCGTCCATCACGGCTTTCAGCGTCTCCGTCACCTGCAGTTTTACCGCCATCGTCTCCGTCTCGAACCGTTCGGATGAGAGCAACGCCTTGATGTGCGCCAGTACATGCGGTTTGTTCATCAGGTAGTTGGCTGCGGAATTGGGATTCTTCGCCGCCTTCTCGCCGAATACCTCGACATAGCACTTCTTCGGTCGTCCGGCATATTCCAGCCCGCCGTTCACGTAGAGCTCGCAGAATTGCATCTCCTCGTCGGTAAGCGGCTTCGTCTCCTTGTTTTCCTGTATATTATTCGTCTGTTCCGGCATATTTCTCTTTTGTTAAAGAGTAGGCGGATTTTCCACGGGAGGTTTTACGAAATCCCTTTTCTCGTCGATAAGCTGCTCGATGAGCGTGTCGTAGAAAACCTGCGCCAGCGCGTCGGCGCACGCTTCGGCATCGGCGAGCGAGTTGATAAGGCGCATGTTGAACCTGATTTCGAGGTCGTAGCCCGAAATGACGGCCATCAGTTCATTGCCATCGTAACCCAGTGCCCCGTAGGTCATGCGGTCGGCCGTGCGGAAGGTGATGGTCTCGGGAACCTGCTGCGCAGCATGTTGCTTTTCCTGTTCCATGTTATATCTTGAAGTATTTACGTGTCTTCTCCTTTTTCTGTATCATGTCTCGGGCAGTCCCCTCCGCGTTTCGCAGGCGTGAGGTATAGACGCCCAGTATGTCGAGCGTCGCGGTGACGTCGGCCGCCGCGTCGTGGGCGTCGTCCAGTTCCACACCCAGGCGTGCCGCGATCAGTTCCAGCTTGTAGGAGGTGACCTCCGCATCTACTGCGAATGCCAGACGGCCGATGTGCAGCGTGTCGATATAATGGGGCTGGAAATTGCCGTAATAGTCCTTCGTCCCGGCGAATGTTTTCTCGAACTCGGACATCAGCCCTGCATAATTCATCATTTGCTGCAGGAACCCTATATCGAAAGCGATGTTCTGCCCGATAAGCACGGGTCTGCATTGTTTGCCGCCGCAGAGCGTGTTCCGCGTGGCAAATGCGATGACCTCTTCGGCAATTTTCCGAATGTCTGCGCCCTGCAAGCGGAGTACGTCCATCGTGATGCCCGAATATTCCAGGGCAGTTTGCTCGTATTTCATGGGAGCGGATTCCTCCCGGGCCTGCTCGTGCCGCGTGCGGAGCACTTTCTTTCTGGGCAGCCCCGCGTCCTGACGGCAGTAAGGCGCGACATACGCCTCGTAGCGTTCCATGACCTGCCACGTGTCGAAACGTACCGCTTGCAGGGACACCTGCGTGCAGGCGCATTCGCGGCAGTCCAGTCCTCCGGTCTCGAAGTCCAGACCTATTCCCGTGTATATCTTCTGTTCCGTTTTCGGTGCCATATCGTTGTCATTGAATGAATAGAAGTGAATTTTTGGTCATCTGCAAGGTGTTGCAGCCGTTGTAGTCGCTGTAACGCACCATGGCCGTGAGAATGACGACCTTGTCCTTGAGCGACAGAATCTCCGTGCGGTGCGCCATATAATAATCGTTCCAGCAGACACACTCCGTGAGATGGTTGTTCTGCGAGAGTGTCAGCTTGGCGAAACGTTTCCGCTGACCCGTTTCACGGTCCTTGTAGCTGTGTTCGGCCACTTCCACGACCGTGGCGCAGACAGCGGCACGCCGCCCGTCGTTCTCGTCGCGCAACACCTCTTCCAGCGAAAGGTAGGAGGCTTTCCCCTTGACAGCCTGACGGGCTTCCGAGCTGTCGAAGATGCGGCGGTAGTCGATGGACCCGATGCCCGACACGGCGATCTGCTGCTGCGACCAGAAGTAATGCTTGTCCCGCATTTCCGCCGGAAAGTCCTTATCCGAAAGGGAGAACCCCAACTCTTTCGCCGCCCGTTCCAGCACGACATAGCGTTCCGTCACCGCCCGTATATTCTCTATGCGGTCAAAGCAGCCTGCCAGAATCATGTTTTTGACATGGCGGGCATTGACCGGTACTTTCACCGCCTCGTCCGGATTGTCAGGGTCCTCCCAGTAACGGTATTTTTTGAGCTTGTAGCGGAAGATGCGGTGAATGAAATTTTCGATGCTCTCGAACCTGCCGCGGGTACGTTCCGAAACGATATATTCCACTGTTTTTATTCCGACCTGCCTGATGCGGGTCAGGGACCAGAAGATTTCGTCAGTGGCGTAATCGGTGAAGAATTCCACCCCCGAGCGGTTAATGTCCGGTGGCACGATCTTCGCCGCCGAGCAGCGTTCCATCTCCGCCATCAGCGAGGGTATCTCTTTGTCATCGGCCCATTGCAGTGCCACGGTATAGAATGCCGACGGGAAATTGGCTTTGAGCCACGCCCCGCAGTAAGCCGTCAGGGCGTATGCCGCCGCATGGGAGCGGTTGAAGGAATACTTTCCCGCCACCTCGATCTTGTGCCAGATTTCTTCCGCCTCATAATCCGGGCAGCCATTGCGGACTGCCCCCGCAATGAAGTCCGCCTTGAGCGTCGCCATCAGATCGGCTTTCTTCTTGCCGATGGCCTTGCGCAGGAGGTCGGTCTTGCCGAGGTCGAAGTCCCCGAGCGTGTGGGCTATGGACATGAACTGTTCCTGATAACAATTATGGACGATCAGTCCCCCGACACAAAAACTGTGGTTCTTGTCGACGCTCAAATCCCATGTCCTTACCCGTTTGTCTTTCCTGACGGACAATACGTTTGCCCAAAGGGGATGTTCGCAATATCCGCCATATTTCTCGACGGTCTGTCTATAGGCCTTATGCCGCATAGCGATTCCCTTCCGTATATTGTTCCTTACACCCTTGGAGAGTGTGGCGGTCGGAATTGTTTCAAGGTAACGGGCCGGGACCAGCGTGCCGGACGAACGGGAACTGTCCAAAGAACGCTTTTCTTTCAGAAAAAACGGCAACATGGAACAGGGATGTTCGTTAAATCCCACCTCGAATACCGTCTTCCCGTTTTCGGCCGACTCGTTATAGCTGCTTGGAATCCGGTGTGCCTGTAATCCCGAATAAAGGCTCCTCGCGAGTTCCCGGTTGCATAACCGTACCCGTTGCCCTGTGATGCAGCCGTCACCTTCGATCATGCCTGCCAGCAGCATCAGGGAAGGTTTCTCCGACATCCTCTTATGATAGACGTTCACGCCTTTCAAGCCATGTTCCCTCAGATATCTGTTGAATTCGTTCGGCCGATAATCCCGGCTGAAACTGCCATTGTTGCGGTTTGTAGCCACGAGCCGCACATACCAGCATCTGACATTATGGTAAACCACGGATGAAAGATGGAATTCCGAATCGAATATTTTCTTCACGGTTTCCGCGTCCTCCCTGTTCCTGCATGCAATAGTGGCCGGATAGCCCACGGAAGAGCCGTTAGCCAGATACAGCCCGAGACACCAGTCTTTCATGTCCCCGATATTCGTGTCATGAGGCTCGCTCCAATAAGCCTTGACCAGATGTATTTTCGGATCAAGTTTCCCGGCTTCGACCCATCCGTATTGTGTCAGTACCCGGTGGCCGGCGGTACACCGTAGCGCCTCCCCGAAAGAAGTCCCGATACGCACGGTTTCTTTTTCTCCTTTCGGGATTACGGCAAGCACCTTTTGGTAAGTACCGTCTTCCGTGAGGACGGATTCTCCCGGCCGTATATCCTGGATCATCACATTTCCACGTGCGGTAACAACCGGTGAATCTTCCGCCACACACATAATCCCGAACGTGTTCTTCGTCGCCTCGTAACAGCCGTAATCGTAAACCGGAGCGACCTCCCCGCGACGGTAGCGGATATAGTCCTCTGTGGCCCCGACGTCGAGCGTCGCGGGACGGTAAAGGGCGTTGATGGCGATCAGGTCCTCGATGCAACGCGGCTGCACGTCCTGGATGAAGCGCGTGATGCCCGGCGAGGAGAACTGGAAAACGTTCTGCGTGTTCCCCTCCGAAAGCAGGCGATAGGTCTTTTCATCCTCCAACTTCTCGCCCGTAATCCGTTCGATGGAGAGGGACTGACCGTAATGTTCGTTCACGAGGGCAATCGTCGCGCTGAGCTTGGCGAGTTCCTTGGTTGCCAGCACGTCCTCTTTCAGCAGCCCGATTTCGTCTACCGAGTAACCGTCGAACTCCGAGACGAGGATGCCGTCCGCCTCGCGGATGGGCAGGAAGTCGAAACACTCCGCCATCCGGCCGTCACGCATTTCGGGCGTAACGATAATGGCGGAGGCGTGGACGGAGGCCGCCTTGGGCTGCCCGAGCACGAGGCGCACATCTTCGATTACCTCGGGATAGGTCTGGATGAAATCCCTGAGTTTCTTGTTCGCGGCAGCCGTACGGAACAGCCCCGTCCAGTCCATGCCGTCATCCAGCATGGCGGTGATGTAGTTCACCGTGCCGTGCGGTACGCGGTACACGCGGGCGACATCCTTCAACGCTGCCTTGAACTGCATCGTGGTGAAGGTTCCGGCGGAAAACACCCGCCGGCGGCCGTCCGTGTCGTACCGCTCCTCGAGGTATTCCTTGATCTCCTGACGGCGGTCGGAAGCGTAGTCGACATCGATATCGGGGAGCGATGCATGTCCTCCCGATACCAGTCCTTTGTCCACAAAACAATCCATCACCGTTATCGGTGATGCGGTCTTTCTGATATGAATATCAGTCACTTTCATCGAAAATACTTTTTATATCGTATAATGGCGCTTACCGTCTGCCGGCAGACGCCGTACTCCCCGGCGAGTGTCTCCTGCGAAACCCCGCCGGCATGGTATCTCTCCCGTATCTCCTCCGCCTGCGCATTGGTCAGCCGGGCGTTGCGGCTCCTCTCGCCGTAGTCGTCTTTCAGGTCATTCGCTATGGCATGCTCCATATTTCGCTGGTGCGTACACATCTCGAGGTTGTCCGCCGCGTTGTTGTAGCGGTTGCCGTCGATATGGTTGATCTCCAACTCCGGATTCCAGTCCGGCAGGAAGTGCCGTGCCACGAGCCGGTGTACGGTAAACTTCGTCCCGACGCCGCCCCTGTAGAGCCGGACACGGTCATAGAGCGACGTCGTGCCGCACCAGGGGGAGAGGATGCGCTCGGGCAGCCGGTAGCTGAAACCCACACGCGAGACCTCCCTTTCGAGGCTCTTGACACGGCCCCGGTTGCTGACCTGGTATTTCCCTTCATAACCTTGAATGTCCACCCAGATTTCCTGAGTGTCAGCCATCTATAATCCTGTTGCATGCCGTTTGAAAAATCGTCCTGTCTATCTCTATGCCGACAAACCGCCGCCCTGTGTTGCGGCACGCCACGGCGGTGCTGCCGCTGCCCATCGCGAAGTCGAGCACCGTATCCCCCTCGTCGGTATAGGTGCGGATCAGGTACTCCAGCAGGGCGACGGGCTTCTGCGCGGCGTGCAGGCACGACAGCTGCTTGTCGGTCTTGTATGTCAGCACGCTGCGCGGGTAACGCTCCGTGGAGACGTAGTCCCGGTAGTTGTCGTGCCGGCGGTATATCTCTCCCTGTCCGCATTTGAGCTGATGGGCGGCCATGACGACTTTCCGTTTATGCCCGCCGGTCTTTATCGGATTGTATTTGGGCAGCCTATCGTAGAAGACAAGAATGTCCTCGTGCGCCTTCATCGGCATGCGCCGGGCATTGAGGAATCCCGTCGGCTGCGTCTTTTCCCATACCCACGAGTAACGCAGCCGTTTCAGGTTCGACGAGCCCAGCACGCTGGTGAAGGGCTGCTGGCAGAACAGTAGCACCGGTGTCCGAGGCAGGGAGACGCCTTTCAACTCTTTCCACATCTTCGGAATGTCGATGACGGCATCCCAGCGGCAGTGCGTGGTACCGTACGGCGGGTCGGTAAAGATCATGTCCGCCGTCAGGCCTTGAGCGGCAAGCCGCGGAAGCACTTCGAGGGCATCGCCCCGGTAGAGGTCGCAGCCGTCACAGGGACGGCAGTGTTCGTAGTTCGGATTCATGGGTTTCACACTCCTTTAAGTTCCACAGCAAATCTCGGCGGTCGAAAAGGATCTCGTCGCCACGTTTCAATTCATCGGCATATATCGTCAGTTCCTTGCCACTACGGACAATCCGCAGCCGGGCGTCCCGGCACAGGCGGTAAGTCGCATCGTTCATCGTTATCTCCACATACCGCTCTCCGCACGGAACCGTTATGTCCGGAGCCAGTACCGTCAGTTCCTCTTTCCAGACGAGCCCGCAGCGTTCCGGCACGAGGAAGCGGGAGAATATCAGGTCGTATTTCAGCGGGTCGATGGAGGTTATGCCGAGCAGGTAGGCGACCAGCGAACCGCCGGCGGAACCTCGCCCGATACCCGTCGCTATGCCACGCCGGTGCGCCTCCCGCACCATGTCCCACTGGACGAGGAAATAGTCCACGTTGTCTGTCGATTCGATGATATAGACCTCCTCGTCCAACCGTTCGCGATAACGCCCGTGTTCCGGTGCCGGGATTTTGGCTTCGAGCCCTTCATCCAGCAGGCGCAGGAACATCGTCCGGCAGTCTCCGTACTGTTTCTCCTCCTCGGGACGCATCCGGTACTCGGGCATGAACATCCTTCCGGTCTCGAACACGGCTTCGGCACGTTCGGCAATCTCTACCGTATGTCCGCACATGCGGCGGAACAGGGCATCGAAATCCCACTTCGCGGAGAAGAGCGGGCGGAGCGTATCGTAGTGTTCGTCCACGCTCTTGAAATACTGGTCGTCACTCTGCTCGTGCGCGGCACCCGAGGCGATCTTGTTCAACACGGTCTTCGAGACGGCATCGTCCCGGTCCGGATAGTGGCAGTCCGAGATAAGGATAGGTTCGACCGCAAAAGAATAGGTTGCTGGATCGTAACATTTCTCGAAATAATGTTTCAGGGCGAGCAGCCGTTCCCTGTCGATACGGTCGGCCTTGTATTCGCTGCCGTCCACCTGATAGTAGACCGCCTCGAAACCTTGTCGTATCCGTTTCAGATGTCCGGGGTGAGCGGTTATCCAGTAGACCGAGCGGGTGGCGAATACCAGCACGCAGCCGGCGGCGCAGGCCAGCAGCCAGTCATACGCCAGCACATGCCGTCCGGAATCGACCATGACGGCTCGCTGGATGCGCAGCAGGTTGTGCAGCCCTTCATTGGTCAGGGCATATATTTTTATCTCAATCAGCTCCTCCTCGTGCAGCATCGTCAATGAGTAGCCGAAGACATGTCCCAGTCTGGCCTTGGCGCACTCTTTCTGGAAGTTCAATGTCGCGGCCATCGTGTTGCGGTCGCAGATACCGACGGCCGTATGCCCGAGCCATTTCGCCTTGCGGCACCATGTATCCAATGCTCCTGAAGCATTCAGTAGTTCGTAGGGCGTATGGATGCCGAGATTCACGAACGGGATGTCATGCTTCGGCAGCTTCGGACGACCGATATATTTGAGGATATTGAAGCGGAACGCTTCACGCAGGTCATAGTAGTACCAGTTCCGCCCGAACGGGAACGCGACATGGAAAATACCTTCCTCCATCAACACCTCCGGGCTTTCCATCAGGTTGAAGGAGAGGGTGTCGCCCTCGCCCCGGAAAATCGAGTCCACACTCGACAGATCCGCCACGAAAAGGCGCCCGAAATCGGGAATATCCACGACCTCCCTGTCCACAATCGTATAGTTTATGTCTTGGGCATCGAGCCACGTAATGAGTTCTCCGGTCATCGTTCCTGTACTTTTCTGAGTCTGTATTCAATCGGTGTCAGCAGACGATAGGCGAACGTTTCGTAAATCTCCCGTCCGCTCATCTCGTCCCAGTCCTTATGGGCGTCGGCAATATCGGCGATGAAAACATCGAAATAGGGTCTCAGACGTTCCGCCGTACGCTTGACGGCTTCTACGGCGTCCCCGTCATAGCCGATTATGACCGTTCGGATGCCTTTTGATTGCAGTTTGAAAATCTGCACGTCGGAGATTTTCTTTCCGAAGGTCGCCACGGCGGCAATATGTGGATTGTCGTAAAGTTCCAGCTTGCGCGTCAGGGCGACGACGTCGAAGATTCCTTCTGCAAGAATGACCGTATCGGTTTCTCCTTCCCGGACAGCGTCGTAGTTGTAGAGCATCTTGCTGAAATCGTTGTCCGTGGAGTTGCGGTAGCGCAGAATCTTGTAATCCCCCGAAAATTTCACCTTGCGGTTGCAGGTGTCAATGGCTTCTTTGGACCAGGTGTGGCGGGCGACGTATCCCACGACTTCCCCGCCGTCGATAACGGGGAAGATCACATAGTCCGCGTAGCGGGAGTTGAGCCTGCCGGTCACACCGACCGGGAAATACTCGTAGTCGTCGAAACGGAAGCCCCTCTCTTGCAGGTACGGGTGTCGGAAGGTGCGCTTGTAAAAGTCCGGCAACGACGCGGGAAGCAACCGGTCGTCGATCTCCTCCGGTTCGGGGGACAATAGAAGACGGTTCTCCAAAGGTGCGTCGATGTCAGCCGTGGAGGTAACCATCAGGTCCATGCGACCGATGGCTGCGAGCAGCTGTTCGAGGGTGCGGGTCGAAGCGCCGCACGAGAAGCAGTGCGCCATGAAAGGCGTGCGGCGTGCGGTCTGCGGTCCTATGTAGATGCCGAACTTGCCGCCCGTCTTGCCGCAGAACGGGCAGCGCGGGACGATCAGGTTCCTGCCCCCGCCGTCACGTTTCGCACCCGTCTCGCAGACGATTTCCGAAACCAAATATTGCTGTTCATGTACCGATAGCTCCATATTTAAGGTATAGCACCGGTTCCTGCAGCGAGGTTTGAAAAATGTGCGAAAAAAGTGGAGAAAATCCAGAGATACCTTCATGGGACTGACAGAGAGAAGTCCCAGAAAACAGACCGTTTTATTCATTTTAATTGTTGTAGTGAATAAAAAAAGCGTATTTTTGTGCAGTATAAGAAATATATTGTATGAAAACTATTGTATTGCAGCAGAAAGAGGAGCTCCGTTACCTGACGTCGCAGCCATATCAGCAGCGACGTCCCCTGGAAAAAATGAAACCCTATCTCGACTCCAGCGTGATAAAGCTGATAACGGGTCCCCGTCGTGCCGGCAAGTCGGTTTTTGCCCTTCAGGTACTTCATGGGAAGAATTTTGCCTATTTGAATTTTGACGATTCGGCGCTGTTGGACAAGTTCGATGAAGACGCCGTGATGCAGGCGTTGGCCGAAGTCTATCCAGGATACACGTACCTGCTTCTGGATGAAGTCCAGAACCTCGGCGGATGGGATGTGTGGGTCGGAAAACTGAAACGCCGGGGTGTGAACCTGGTCATAACGGGTTCAAACGCCCGGATGCTGTCCAGCGAGATGGCAACGGTGCTCACCGGTCGGTATGTGGAAATTGAGATGCTTCCTTTCTCGATGGCGGAGTGCATGGAATACCGGGATGTGAACATCCGACCGGAACTTCCGGAGGACAAAGCCGCCTTCATGCTCGAAGCCGGTTCCTACATGCAGACCGGCGGGTTCCCCGAGATTACAAAGGCCCGGGAAATCGCCAAAAGTTACATCGGTTCGCTGTTTGATTCGATCATCCTCAAGGATGTCGCCCAAAGGCATAACCTGCGGAAGACGCAGGAACTCTATACGCTTGCGGATTATCTCGTTTCCAATTATTGCAACCAGATGTCCTATAACGAGATCGCGGAGGGGTTGGGCATGGGCAGTATTGCCACCGTAAAAAAATTCTGCGGTTATCTTGCCGAGCCTTACCTGTTCTTTTACCTACCTCGTTTCGACCACAAGCTCAAGCTGATGAAAAAGGCCCCGAGGAAAATTTACATCGTTGATAACGGGTTTGTGCTCGCGAGATCTTTCGAACTTTCCTCGAACAAGGGCCGGCAACTGGAAAATATGGTATTTGTAGAGCTGGTGAGACGGGGATACAGGATCGGGGATACCTTATTCTACTATCGCACTAAAAATGACAGGGAAATAGATTTTGTACTCAGGGAAGGCCGTAAGGTATCCTGTCTGATACAGGTATCGTATGATATATCTAACATCAAGACCCGTGAACGGGAGTTGAAAGCCCTGGAAGAAGCGGCTAGGGAACTCAAATGCGAGAACCTGCTGCTGATTACCTGGGATACGGACGAGGTCGCGGAATATAAAGGCCGCATGGTAAAAATAGTGCCGGTTCGGGAATGGTTTTTACGATTATAACCTGCCATAGACCCTACGTGTTTCCGTTCGGAACCGGGAAGCCACTGACCAATGCCAGTGGCTTTTTCATTCCCTGTTCAGGTTCAGCGTCCGCTGCCCGTCGTAGAACACCTCGTTGTCATAATCCGTTGCAATCCTGATGGTGTCGCCCTTCTTGAAGAACCGGCTCTTGGCCACGTGCAGGCGCATGACGTTCTCCTTGCGCTCGGCCGAGGACTGGTTGAGCGATATGAGGTGCGTGCAGGGGCGCGACAACCCTTTCGCCTCGGAACAGTTGTATTCTGTGAGCACGTTCCTCTCGTCATTGAGCCACTCCCGGTCCTCGATGGTGGACTGGTAGGTCACCACCATCCACACTTTCTCGTCCGCCGCCAGATCCTTGAGGTCGTTGGCCACGGCGATGCGCTTGGCCCGCTCGTGGCTCGCGTCCCATACACGGCGTGCGGCGTCCGTCAGCAGGTCCATCGAATCCACAATGACGATATCGGGATTCCGGCCTTTGAGCTTGCGGTATTCCGAGATGCCGTTCTTGATGTCGAGTGTCGAGACCTGCGCGTTGAAGCGCGGGTAGCTGCGTACGGTGATACTGCCCGCGTATGCAAGCACCTGCTTTTCCAGATGACGCATCTCCGTATCCGAAATCTTCCCCCGTTCATAATAGTAGGCGTTCTTCGATACCAACCCGCCCGAATAGGCATTCAGCGCCTCCTCTTCCGAACCTTCCAGCTGGAAATGCAGTACGTGCAAGCCGTCGTCGATGTCCGCCCTGACACCTATCCATTTGGCGATATGGGATTTTCCGACACCTGTCGAGGCGAGGAAGCAGGTCAGCTGCCCCCGCAGGTTGCGCCCGGCATTCAGGGCATCGAGATACGGGATGTAGAACCGCGATACGCGGGGCGCTGTCGAGCGCTCCTCTTCCTCCTCGCGGCGGCGGTTCCGCTCGAAGCGTTCCGAGAAGGTCTGGGCGACATCGATAAAGGAGGTGCTCTTGAGCGTGAAGCCCGCCAGCCACTCGGCATATTCCCGCAGCGTCTTCTCAGCCTTGTCCTGCCGGTTCTCGTTGTAGAGCTTCCCCACCTCGGCATAGACCGCCTGCAACCGCACACCCTTGATGTAGTTTTCGAGCATGTCGGTCATCACCTCGATGCTCTGTCCCTCGTCGTACTCGCGGAAGGTGTCGATCAGCTCGATGGCGTCGTAGTCTTCCTGAAAGGTCTGCGCCAGCACGGCATACGACGGCGGCGTCTTGTAGGTACGGTAGTGCGAGGCGATGCTCTCCTGCACCCGCTGGAAGGAGCGGTCCGGCAAATATTCCTTGCGCATGTGACGCGCGAGTATGCCGCACAGGGTCTCCTGCCTGAGGGCCGTGGCATACAGCTCGTAGAGGAATTCCGCGCTCAATGGATTGGTCGTGCTCATACACCGGCCTCCTTTCCCCCTTTATTCCACGCCTCGCAGCGGATACGATACAGTTCCGGGTAAAGGGCGGCTGTCCTGCACCGGCAACGCCCGGCATGGGCGCACCTTTGGCAGGAGGGAGAGAAGGGTGTCCACAGCAGGGTGGACATGCCGCAGACGGCATAGCCCGCCTCGGTCGAGAGCAGGCGCCGCTTGGTGGCCTCCTCGTATTCGGGGAAGATGAACCGTTCGAACGGATGCCGGCTGCGGTCCTTGACGAGTGCGGTGATCCCTGCACGCGACAGGGAGAAGCTTTTCAGCCATCGGTCTTCATGGCAGCGACGCTGTCTGCCCGAGTGCAGGTAACGTTCCACCGCCCGCTTCCCGAACGAGTGCGTGACATCCCACCGGAAGCGGTAGTCCGCGGCGAAACCGGAGATGGCGAATACCTGACAGATGCAGAAGTCCGCCAGACGTTCCGCACTGACGGGGGCCAGCGTGTCGAAGCAGGCATCCAGCACCCTGCCCGTGCGGCCACCCGCCGGGAAGACGAAATCCTTCCACAGCGTCATACGCACGAGGCGGGTGAAGAGCCTCCGGCTGTTATTTCTCCACTCGTCTCTCTCCATCGCGTGTCAGAAGATTGCGCAGTTGTGACTTCGCCAGGAACAGGCGGCTCTTGACCGTCTCGATATTCCGGGTCTGGAGCGTCCCGTTCCGGTAGGTAATCTCCATGATTTCGCCTATCTTGTATCCGGCCTGTTGCAGCAGGAACGCTTCCCTGTAAATCGGTTTGAGCCGGTCCAATGCCCAAAGGATATCGTCATTGTAGAACTCCCGGTAGTTGTCCATGCCCATGCAGTTCTCCGTCGGCTCGTCCTCGGCGAGCAGCGTCGGGCGCAGCTCCCCGATGTCCACGTTGTCGTCCGACGGCGTCCGGCTCCGGTTGCGGGAGTTCAGGTCGGCGACAAGCCTCTTCGTGACGGCGTATATCCATGTCTTCACGGGTCGCGCCGGATCATAGGAGTCCATGTACCTGAAGAAGTTCGTAAGGGCCTCCATGTAGTTGTCCTCGACATCCTCCTGGTTGAAGGTATATTTGATACAAATGCTGTATATCAGATTCTTATGGGGCATGATATACTTCCGAAGAAGTTCCGCCCTCCGTTTTGCGGATTCATCCCCTGCGGATGGATTCGCTGTAAATACATCTTTCTTTTTCACACTTTCACTGACCGAAAAGAAGTTGATAACCAATCTCATGTCCTAATCTGTCAGCTTCGGTGAGCGTCAATTGAAAGCGGGCGGCAGCCTCACCGCCGCCCGGAACCGGAATACGTGCCGGTTTACAATCTGTGCCTGCGCAGGTAGTAGTAGAACAGGTGGCAGGCGTCGGCGGCGTTGTCGTCCACCGGCACGATGCCGTATTTGCTCTTGCAGGCGGCAATCATCTGCACCTTGGTGGCGTGTCCGTCTCCCGTTGCCCATTTTTTCAGCGTTGCCGGATTGATGAACTCCGGTTCCGGCAGGTCCAGTTCGTCGCAGACTTCCAAGAGGATACCCCGCAACTCCGCTAAACGGCGCAGGTCGTAGAAGTGGCGGTTCATCGACACGTCCTCGGCCACGACCTGCCGGATACCGTAGCGACGCATGTAGGCGAGGAGCGTCGCGCGGAACGCCCCGTGCATCTTGTTGCCGTTGCGGTGTTTCGACTCCGTGAAGTTCCATACTCCGGCCTCGTGCAGCGAGAAGTAACCGGTTTTGGTCGCTATGTCAAGGGCCAGCACCTGTTCACGGGCGATGCTATCCGATACGTGATTCTCCATTTTCCTTGACGATTACCAGTTTATGGGGATACCCCTCCGCGACATTCCCGTGCGATACCACCAGCACGGTCCCGCCGAGGGCGTTCAACGCCTCGAACATGGACGCCAGACCGGCTTCGTCCACCGCCTCCAGTATCTCGTCGAGCACGAGCAGGTCCAGACCCTTTTCGTCGTCGCAGTTGGCGTTGACGAGCTTCTGCATGGCAAGGATTGTCGCCAGATTCACGCGGGCGGCTTCGCCTGCCGAGAACTTGCCGAAAGAGCCGCAGTCCACGCCGTCACGCAGCAGCGAGATGGAAATCTTCTCGCGCACCTTGCCGCTTTTGAGCACCGTGTAGCCGTCGAACCGGATACGGATGTCGCTGCCGATACCGACGAGGAACTCGTTGGTGATGCGGCTGAGGGCCTCGATTTTCGTGTTGGCCAGATAGGTCTTGAACTGCACGAAACGCTCGCGCTGCACCTCCAACGCCCGCACCTTGTCATCCATGTCGCACTTTCGCCGGGCGGTCTCCACCGAGCGTTGCTTTTCCTGTTTCAGTGCAGTACGGAGCGACTGGGTCAGGTCGGTCGCGGCGGCCTCATTGACCTCGCGGATGGTCTCCTGCAAGGTGTCCACGGCACACTCCGCCGAACGGATTTCCTCTTCGGCCTTGCGCTTCTCCCGACCGAGTGCGGCACCCCGCTCGTCGATGAAGCCGAACACCTCGTCGAATACCTTGCGGCGGATGCCGTCGATCTCCTCCTGCATGGCGGCAATCCCGGCTTGGGTACGCTTGCGGTTATGCTCCGCATCCTCGACACAGCTTGTGGCACCGCGCACCGCACGCTCGTGTTCCGACAGCTTCTGTTCCCAATCCCGGTGTTTGTTCTCCATGTCGCGGCGTTCGGTGCGGATACGGTTCTGCCGCATCTCTACCTCCTCGGATTGCCGCTCTTCGCTCTCTATGCATCCGTTCAACTCGGAGAGTTGCTGCTGGCGAAGACGCAGCTCCTTGGTTCCGGCTTCGATGTCGAACTGAGGCTGTGCCACCAGGAACTCGTGCCCGCAGGCAGGACAGGTAACCGAACCGGCCAGTTTGTTGGACAGTTCGTCGATACCTGCCGAGACGGTACGGCGCTTGCGGCGCAGCTCGTCCAGACGTTCGGCAAGGTCGCGCAACCGGCTGTCTATCTCCTGCAACCGCGACTGGTAGCCTGCCGTCTGTTCCTCGTACTGCAAGCAGAAATCGGCGTAATCCTTTTTGAACTGTTCCCACGCCGCACGTTTCTCCGCCAGCGTCTCCTCGGCATGCCTGACCGCGGCGTCGAGGTTGGCAAGCGACGCTTGGGCAACCGTCAAATCCTCCTTTTTGAGTTTCAGCGTCCGGTTCCAGTCCGTGCGCCGGGCATTCGGAAAAAGCGGCATGAAGTCTTCGATGGCTTTCAGGCAATCCTCCAACGATGTGTCCGACAATTCCAACTCCTGCAACGCCTCGTCCGCCTGCCGGACTTCCTCCAACACGGAATCGGTTGCCGCGACCGACTCTTTCCCCATGCGTATCCGCTCCCGTTTGGCGGCGATGGCCGCTTCGAGCTCCGCGATGCGGGCCTCGCGGGTGCGCCCGCGCTCTTCGCCCGCCGCCGTCTCGCGGTCGATCTGCTCCTGCAACATCTCGATGCGCCCGTCTATGCCTGCCAGTTCGAGGTTTATCCGCTGCCGCTCGTCGCTGAGCGGTGCGATGTCCTCCTCGACACGGGCGATGGCTTCGTCCACCAGGATGCCGTTCGAGAAGCGGTTGATGATCTCCTTTTTCTCCTTGTCCGAAGACGACAGGAAGTCCTCGTAACGGTATTTCGAGAGGATGAAGTTGTTCAGCAATTCGTCGCGCGTGATGCCCAATTTGTCGAGGATATAGCGGTTGTAGGCATCGACCGAGGGCTGTACCGCCTCGTCTGTCTCCACTTTCTTGCCGCCCCGCCAAAGCGTGCAGGCAACCGTCGATGTCCCTTTGCGTGGGATGCAGCGTGAAACGACGAGTTCCTCATTGGAAGCGTCGTTTGTCAGATGCAGGCTGATACGGCACTCCTCGGCGGCATCGTTGATAATCTCATCGGAGCGTATCTTACGCAGCGGACCGCCCGTGATGCCGATGGCGATGCACTCCAGCAGGGCGGATTTCCCGGCACCGTTCGACTGCTGGGAGTCGTTGTCGCGGTTGTCGCCGAATATCAGCGTCGTGACGCCTTGCTGCAAGGTGTACGACAGGCGGCGGAAAGCGCACAGGTTTTCCGCCTCTATGTTTTTCAGTTTCCACATGGTGCGTTCTCGATTTTATATAAGTATTCCAGTCCGGCCGCCACGTCCTCGATCTGCTTCTCGCGGCAGAACTCCTCGTAGGTCTCGCGGATACGGCGGCTGTCGAATTTCTCGAAGAGCGACGAGGACGAGGCTTCGAGCATCTCTTCATCGTCGGCGATAAGCTCTACCTTGGTGGCTCCGGCTTCCAGGAGCGCAGCCTTGTCCACCGACTTCATGGCCGCCTGTGGGGCATGGACGCGCACCTTGATTTTGTAGCATCCGTCGGCGTCTATCTCCCGGAGCTCGTCCATGAGGTGCAGGCCCGCCCGTTCCACCGGCACATCCAGCACCTTGTAGCGGGTGTTCACCTTGTTCCGGATGAACTCGTGCGTGCCGTCGGTGTAGATGACCGTGTAGCCCTTTTCCTCGTCCTCGCCGAAGTTGTGCTGGCGCGAGGAGCCGATGTACTCGATGCGGGTCTTCGGGATGATGCACCGGTTGTGGTAATGGCCGACAAAGACCTTGTCGAACCCCTCGAAAATCCTGGCGGGCAGCTCCTTCCCGGAAGGCTGTGCCAGAGCCCCGTTGATGCCCTCGTGGATATAAAGGAAGTTGAGCCGCTTCGGGTCGAGTGCCTCCTCCTTGAGGCGGTCGAGGCGTGTGCGGAACGAACCGTCTTCGGGAAAGTAGCCCATCAGGTGCAGCACGAAACGGCAGTCGTCGCCCACGGGCAGCGAGACGTATTCGTCACACACCAGCACGTTGGGGTGCCGGTCGAAGACATGGCAGTAGCCGCGGACGGCTTCCTGGTCGACGAGGTCATGATTGCCTTCCGCCAGCGTGACGTGTATGCCGTTCTCGGCGGCGGTAAGCAAAGCGTCGTGCACCGCCAGCAGCACGCCGAGGGTCTGCGCGGCACGCGAGAGGAAGAGATCGCCGCCGACGGCGATCTCCCGGATACCCATCTCCCTGCAAATGTCGACGGCCTCCTGCCAGTTGGCCGTAAATGCGGGGATGTTGTCTTTCGACACGTGTATGTCGTTCAATAGCAGCAGGCAGGGATAACTCTCTTTCATAAGCGTGTTGAAGATTAGGACGGGAGGCATTGCACCTCCCGTCGGATGACTGTCCTTGTTGCTTGTGAAAGGTTACCGGCGACGTCGGGGACGCTCCGTGCGTTCCGCCGGTTGCGGTTCGTCCTCCTGCTTCGCATCCTCCTCTTCGGGAGCCTCTTCTTCACGGTTCTCCGGCTCCGGGCCCATGATCTCGTCGTAAATCATGTCCAGCAGGTCGCTGTTCGAGGTCGAACGGGTCACGCGGACGGTGAGCCCTTCCTGCTCGATGAAGGCGCGGATCAGGGAGCGCAGTTCCTGTCCCTCCTCGGTGCGGTCCGAGAGCGACTGGCGGCGCAATTCCTCGTAACGGTCGCTCAGGTCGTCGTAGGAGATGCGTCCGCTGCCGTTCTGTCCGTTCTCCCGGCTGTCCTTCGTGCGGCGGTCGAACGAGAAGGCCGAGGTGTCCTCCTTGGGCAGCTCGCCCTCCAGCGTGTCGATGACCGCCTTCATGTCGTCCGTCTCCATGAGCGACATGCCGTAAAGCGCGTCGCACTGTTTGAGAAACTCGACGGTAGCCCCCAGATGGTAGCGGGTGTAACGGTAGATGATGTCGGGGATACGCGGAGCGCCCATCAACGCCGTCAGCTCCTCACGGGTGAGTGATACGGGGTCCGACTCGTTGTCGATGGAGATGACATACTCGGTCTTCGAGCCGTTCTTGCGCTTCTCGATCTCCACCGGGTAGGCGTCGCGCACCGAGGAGACCGGACACGGGTATGCCGGGTTCTTCTGCAGTTTCTTCTGCCACAGTTTGAACTTGCGCTCGTCCAGGTCCTTGAACTGGGCGTGCGAGAGGGTCAGCATCTGGACGCCCTTGCCGCGCTCGTCGAGGTCGAGGATGTAGAGGCAGTGCCCGTAGTTGTATTTCAGCCCGCCGCCGAAGGAGCCGCCGTCGATTTTCTCCGCCAGCTTGTCGTCGCCCTGCTCCTTGGCCTGTGCCACGGCCAGACGGCGGTAGGTCTCGATGGGGTCCACCGAATAGCCGGCATCCGTGGCGCGGGTGACGGTGACGTACATCTTCTGGGGCTTGTTACCCGCCGTGGGCTTCTCCAGTTCCAGCAGGAGCTGGTGCACGGGGTACTCGTACCCGGGCCGCGACGCCGTGCCGTCCGCGTTGGGTGCCAGCGGCAATACCCGCAGTCGGTACACACCCGGCTTGTCCATCCTGAAAAATTCCGTGCGGGCGAACGCCCGGTTCTCCTCCTGCGCACGTTGCTGCGCCGCCTCGTAGGACTCCTGAATCCCGAGGAACATCTCTTCGACAGACCTGCCTTCCATGCCGCCCGTCTTTTCCAAATCTTCTTGCATCGTAACTCGATATTTTATGGATTAAAAATGCCCGAAGGGGACGACACGGACATGCCGTATCATCCGAAACTGGATACAGGGCGGACGGGTTCGGTTGCACCGTCCGTTTCAGTTGACAAGATTGGGAGATGAGTCTCGCTGACCGTATCCCTTGGGCGGGATACTCATTTGACAATATACGGGGGTCTTGGAACGACCGGATACAAAAATAGACAAACAATCCCTAAGAGCCATAGATGTAATTAGATGTTTTGCAGATTGCTTATTGTCAATGTGTTACAATTTCTTTTTAACGACGGCTTTCATCTCCTGCAGCAGTATGCCGCCGTCCGGGCGCTCCCTGTTGCGCTTTTCTAACTGCATACGGTTCTGCCGGATGAAGGCTTCCGTCTTGCGGCGGCGGATACCCTCGTAGTAAGCCTTGCGTCCGGGTGTGAGCCGTTTCCCCCGACGGCAGCAGAGCCCGTCCCGGCTGTACTCCTCCAGATAGCGGCGGAACTTGGGCTTGCGGTACGAGGGGTCTTTCGAGGCGCGGGCCACGGCGTCGACCACCCGCCAGTCCGGTTCGAAAGGCTGCTGCCCGGAGCAGAGCCGCCGCAGGAGGTAGTAGACCACCGGCATCTCGTAACGGAGCATGAAGCCCAGACGTGTCTCGTCGAACGGGAAACGTTTAAGGCTTCCCCGCGGTCTTCCGTCTTCGCGCTTTCGGGGCGATGTCTGTCTCACCGCCCTTGTCTGCCTCGGGTTCCTTCTCTTTTTCATCTTTCTCGGTATAAACGGCGGGTTGTACTGCTGCGGGGATACGTCTCTCCGCGATTCTCCGGCGGCTCTCGATGTCGCCGCTGACGTTGATTCTCTTTTTCATCATACAAAATAGGTAAAGTTGAGTTCCACATTCACGTTGTACATGCCGCTCTCGTAGAGCTGCACCTTGCGGGAGCCGCCATAGATGGTGAATGTCGTGCCCCGGTTGTACTTGTGGTCGTCGTTCCAGTCCGCGGCCGTGCAGCGCACGCTGTACTTGGGCGGCTGGACCGTGTTGGGGATGACCGCCACGATACCGCCACGGTTGCTCCCGTCCCGGCATGCCGTATTGACGGCACCCTGGATCGAGACGATGTTACCGATCTGACGGACGAAAAGGTTGCGTGTGTCCGTCCCCGAACCGCTGCCCGCCATCTGGAGCCAGCCGGTATCCGCGAGCACGGGCTGGTAGTCCGCCGCGAAGGCGGCCCCCAGCGTGCGGCACACCTGACGCTGCGCCTCGGTGCTGCCCAACACGAGGTCGGTCAGCCTGGCGTCCTTGCGCAGATAGTCGCGCACCACCTCGTCCCTGGAGAGCAGGTTCAGCTTCTCGCGTAACATCCGCTGCGCCTCGGCCGTGGCCTTGCCTTGCGACACGAGGTAGGTGATGTAGTCCTGGAAGAGACTTTCCACACGGGCGAAACGGCTGTCCGCCACGTTCTTCGTATAAAGGTTCAGGTTCGCGGCGACGGTATCCTGCTCCGAGGAGTTGTAGCCTCCCATCAGACGGTCGGCTTTCAGCTTGAGCTGTTTGGCCACCTCCGAGGTCATGACGTATCCCTCGGTCTGTGCGTGCGACTTGCCGTCATCGTCCGTATAGGCGAACGACCCCGTTTTTATCGCCAACAACTTATCCCGCAGTTCCGCCGTGAAGACCACGCCGTCGTAGGCGGATTCCGTGCCGAGCTTTCCGGCCAGCAGGTCGTCTATCTCCGTCGTGGAGTAAACCCCGAGGTTCTTGCGGGCCTTGCCCTTGTCCTGCACATCGGAGAGGTTGGAGGCTTTGGCGAGCTTCAGTTCTCCCGTGCCGCGTTTCTCCGCGTCGAGCGTTTCCCGTACGGCAGCCTGCTTCCCGGCTTTCAATGCCATAACCTCTTCCGCCGTGAGGCTGTTCACCTCGTCGGGCGAGAGCCGCACCAGCTCCTGCAACCCCTCCGAGATTTTCAGGAACACCTCCCCGGCTTCCGCCTTGGAGTAGACGTCGAGGTTCCGGCGGGCTGCCGCCTTGTCCATCACGTCGAGCAGGTTCCCGTCAGCCGAGAGCTTCATCTTCAAGGCTTCGGAGACAGCCGCCGAGGTGACGTAGCCCGTGCCGCCCTCCGTGAGCGGACTTGTCGTGATGGCGTCGAGTTTCTTCTTGTATTCAGTAGTGAAGTCCTCCGTGGAGAGCTGCTTGCCCGCGACCTTGTCCACCTTGCCCTTCATTCCCTCGGCATAGGTCGCGGCACTGACATAGGTCGCGGCAACGGATTTGCCGTTGACCTTCAGGGTCCCTATGACATCGACGCTTCCCGACGGCAAGAGGACGATATCACCCAGCGTGTTGCGCACGACAAAGCGGAAGCTGTCCGTGGTATCGTAACCGGTGGCGGCGATGACCGTTCCCGCGCTGTCCCGCCACGAGAGGAGATTCGTCAGTTTCGGGTCCTCTTTCGTGTAGGCCGTGTTGCAAAGGGCGATACCCCGTCCCGCACTCCGCACCGAGAGCAACCCGACGGCTTCTACCGTGGCGCTCTTGCCGGTGACTTTCAGAACCGGAACCGCCTTGCCGTCGTAAACGGCGAAGTCCCGGTACCTGGTCGCGCCGCCGTTCAACCCGTAGAAGTTGATACGCACACAACCGTCATCGGTGGCATCCGACGTATTGAAAAGGTCGCTTCCCTGAATCCGCAAGGCTCCGATACGGGCATTGTCACTCAGGGAAGTGCCATAGGAAATCCCGTTCTCCGTGATGCGTGCCAGCTCCTTGCCCTGCTTCATAAAACTGAAGGTACCGTCCGTGTGGATGACGATTTCATTCACGAGCAGACCGCCGAGGTAGGCCCCGAGCGAGGCATCACCGCTTGTCCTGACAAGTCCTTTGAGCATGTAGCCGTTCTCCCCGGCGACGGATACCGCCGTCTTGGAGCATATCTCCTTTTGTCCGGTGAAGGTTCCGGCCAGCACAAGGTCCTTCTTCACGGTCTGACGCGCGAACGGCGTGTCGAGCAGCACGGCATAGCGTCCGAAGAACCTGTCGATGAAGCGCGGGGCATACTCCTCCGTAATCTCTACAAAGGCGGGAATCCTGCCCGTGACGGCATCCGCCGTGTCGGGGACGCTCCTGCCTCCCGTACAGAGGTAACAGGTGCGCCCCCGCTTGTTCACTTCGTTGGCGTAGACTACCGGCTCGTGGCTGTTGACTTCATATATGTAATAAGGATAGACGGCATCCGCAGCCCCCTCGAAGCGGCGCACCTTGCCGCCCAGCCAGACATAACCGGGCGAGATCCTCGCCCCGTCCGTCTCGCAGCCGGAGATGATGAAGTCCGAGCAGCCGTCGAAGATGGCACTCAGGCTCAGGGCAAGCTCCTGCAGGTTCAGGATGTCGTCCGAATAGGTATAACGTCCGCCGGTTTCGGCTACATATTCTTTCATCTTATTCTATGCATTGTGGTTGGGTTCATACTCTTCACTGTCGATTTTTATCAGGTAGGTCTTGCCTGCAATCCTGTAACGGTTCACCACGTACGACAGCATGTAGACAAGCTCCCTCGCGGGTATCGCGACCGGCGGCACGCAGACCGTGAAACTGACCCTGTTGATCCGTTTCTCTTCGGCGAGCCGGTAAAACGGACGCGGAAGTTCCGCCTCGTCCGTGGCCGTGATCTCCTCTCCGTTATACCATACGGTACAGGGCCGCTGGTACCGGGCATACTCGTGGTAAAGATCCACGCCGATGCTTTCACTCTCCCGGATGAAGATACGGTCCCTGTCGTCTTTCAGGTACTTTCCGAATTTATAGTTCAAATACCACTCAAAGTAGATGACCTGCGAGGTCATGCGGGCTTCGATGTGCCGCTCGCGGGCAAAGGCGCGGAAACGCTCGTTCAGGCCCTGCAACGGGTAGAGGCAGCTCTGCACGAAGAGGATGAACCGCCGTCCCGACAGGTAGTGCGGCACGAGCCGGTTCACTAAGCGGTCTATGGGCAGCTTATATCTCATGGCTTTCGACTTTGAGCGTGACGGCTTCCCGGAAGGTCGGCAGCTCCGACTCCTCGTCCTTGCGCGAGGACTCTTTCAGGTAGCCCGAGGCGGTGTAGGTCATGCGGCCGACACGTTGCAGGGGCTGGATTTGCCCGTCCGTATCGTGACAGGCAATGAAGACTCCCTGTCCGGGGATTGCCGTCTCGTCGATATAGACGTCTGTAACGTGCTCGGCACGGCGTATGGCATCCGTCAGGCGGGAGACATAGACCGCGGCGTCGAAGTCGATGCCCATAATGTAGTCCCGGATACGGGTCTCGATGCTGTCGTACATCTCCGCCTCGGGAACGGCACCGTCGTAGAAGACCGTAAGACGCGGCACCAGCACGTCGCCTTTGGTCGAGATGACCTCAATGCGTGTGCCGGCGAATTTCAGCTTGCCGATATAGGCGTTGATGGGCACCAGCTCCTCGGCGGGGATGGCTTCCAGATGTCCTTTCGTCCCGGTGGCGATTTTCAGGACCAGCTTGCTGTCGAGGTTGCTGTCGTCCGTGCTCTCCACGTAGGAGACCCGCGTGACGATACGTTTGGTCTCGTCCACCTGGGCATAGCCGAAAGCGAGGCCGTCCTCGCGGACAACCAGCTCGTCGCCCTGCTGGTATTGCAGCAGCGCGTTGGCGTAGTAGTCCGGCGTGCCGTTGATCCGGTTGTTGATGGCTTCCGAGATATCCACCGCGAAGACATCGAGCAGCGTCTCGAAACTGTAGATGACCGCTGCCACGACCCACAGGATGCCGTTCATGACGGACAGTTTCGAGTCGCTGGCGAACTCCGTCAGTTCCAGCCGCCGGTTGCGTTCCTGCACGGCTTCATTGTATATTTCCTTAATCGTCCGGCTCATTCCACTGTATAGGTTATATCGTCGATAATGAATTTCCAGGCTCCGCCCTCGTTCCACGCCGGTTCATGCAGGATGACCCATACGGCTTCCATGCCCGAGGCGATGCGGTAGCGCCCCGTTTCGGTATCCCGGTCCGGCTCCCGGTAGGTTCCTGTCGGGGCTGTAGGTAAAATGACCGTGCAATTCCGCCGGTCGCCGTAACGCTCCACAAGGGTTGTCAGGTAATGATCTATGACTGTCGGTTTCAGTCGGGCGGCGGAGAGGTCGAGCGTCATCAGTTCCCGGCATTCGGCAAGCGGCGCAAGATCGGCCAACGCGCAATCCGACAGGTTCAGGCTGTAGGTTCCGGAAAGCAGCCGCAGGCCTTCCAAGGAGAGCGTGGCGTGCGTGAGCGTCAGCTCCTCCACCGGCAGCGTCTGCAACAGCACCGCCGACCGCGGTTTGAGCCCGCTCCAGTCGATGCTCCGGAAGCGGGCATCGGTAAACCAACGGATACGACGCCTCGCCCGGACCTTGTTGTCGAAGGTATGGGCGAGCGGCTGCGGCGTGTCCGCGAGGAGGACGGTCTCGGTGTCGCTGTCGTCACCCCAGTCGATTTCCAGCTGTCCCGCACCGGAAACGGCACACTGCACGGTGATGATCCCGGCATCGAGCGTGAAGACGACAGCAAGCGGCAAGGTGAACGTCTTCGGATAGACATGCCGCTCGCCGTTGGCGGGGACGATGCCGTGCAGCCCGTTATAGGCGACTACATCGGCTCGGATGACGAAATCGTCCGTGTAGACAAGCTCCCGGCCGGCAGTCAATGTCGTGGCGAAGGAGAGATCGGGGTTGCTGATGAGCAAATCCACGACCCCCTCGATGCTGCCGTACAGGTGCAGGGCCACATCGTAGATATTCTGTCCGGCTACGACCCTGTACTTACCCATCGTTCTCCTCCTTTTCCTCGGTTTCCAGTAGCAGCTCTCCCGTGGCAGAATCCATATAGGCATTCTTGATGATGACCTTGTCCGACAGGAATTCCGACTGCAGTCTGGCGGCAAGACCGTTGTTTCCCAGACTCGAATGCAGGTAGTCGACGAGGCCGACACCTGTCGTAGGATGTTGGTAGAGATTTCCGGCGGAGGCTTTCAGCAGAAACGTCTCGTTCTGGGCTTTGGCGGCTCCTATTTCGAAGTCGGTCTCCGAGCCGCTGTACACGGCAAGGTATCCGTCCCGCGGCAGCAGGTTGTAGACTCCCTCCTCATTGAGTGAGAAAAGCGCGGCCAGGGTGATATCGGCCGTGCCGGTTTCCGTCTCCGCCACGACGGGGAACCAGGGTTTGCCCGTCGCAGGGTTTTTCAGATACTCCATGCCGCCAGAGCCGCTTTTCATAACCAGACGAACCGTCAGGCGGCGCATGTCGGGCGTATAGGGAATCCTGACATGGAACCCCTTGCCGTCGCTATACGTGTACACGAAACCGACGGGAACGGTAATCTCCCCGTAGCGGAAGGTGTCGTTGTCCGCACCCGCGACGGCATCGAGCAGGCGGAAGTCGTGGAAACTCTTGCCGGCAAGGTTGCCGGAAGTCTCCACCTCACCGTATTCGGCGTCCATTGTTATGTCCTGTCTTGCCATTCTCGCTTTATTAAAGAGTAGATTATAGCACCATTCTTGGTTTATTGAGACCTGAAAACAAAAAAGTTCGGAATGGAAAATGTGTATATACGCAAAATATTCAGCGGGATATGAAGTAACCTTGAGAAAGACCAAAAGCAAAAAATGTTCGATTTTTTGCGAATATTCGGAACAAGCACTATATTTGCATCAAGAAACGGGACGAGATGTATATTGAATTCGACAAGGAGTACCTGCGTGAACTTTATGAACAGGGACGCACCGACGACAAGCGTCATCGGTACCAGCCGGAAGTGATACGCGGTTACCAGAAAGCGGTATTCGCTCTTCTGGCAGCAAATTGCATCACAGACCTGTTTCGCAACAACGCACTGAATTACGAGGCTTTGCAGGGCGGCAAGACCGGTATATCCTCCGTGCGTATCAACCGGAAATACCGCCTTGAATTCACGGTCAGGGACATGATGAACGAACAGGTGATAACGGTTTGCAGACTATTGGATATCAGTAACCACTATAAATAATGACAAGATGGAAGCAGCAAAAAGAATATATGCCCCCCACGAGTTGATGCCTTCGGAGCCCATCCACCCCGGGGAAATGCTCAAAGACGAATTGCAGGCCCGGAATATCTCGCAGAGGAAGTTCGCTTCCCTGATCGGCGTCTCTTATTCCGTCCTGAACGAGGTAATCAACGGGAAACGTCCCGTGACCACGGAATATGCGCTGAAGATCGAGGCCGCAACAGGTATCAAGGCGTATATCTGGCTGAACATGCAGGCTTCATACAACATGCAGACCGCCCGGTGTGACAGGGGGCTGGCCGCTGTGCTGGAACAAATCCGTAAGGCTGTGGCGATGCTCTGAACGCTCACGTGTAAAGGACGGATATAAAAATGGTAAAAGCCCGGTCGTACTCTTGGAGTGCAACCGGGCTTCTCTTCAACAGAGGAGAGGCAGAAAGAATGGTTTATTGTTCCTGTGTGCTCCCGTACATCTTATGGAAATCTTTACGTAACGCCATTCATTCCATTAAATACACGCTCGACCGTTGCCCACATGTCGTCCGGAAGCTCCTCGTCGGAGATTTTCTCGCAGGCTTTCCGGAGATACTCCGTCTCCTCGTTGGAGAACTCCACCGTGAGCGGTTTCTCCTTCTCCACATCCCATTCGATGCGCTTGTCCCCGGCATTCTCGTGAAGACCGATGGCCTTGCGCTCCTCGTCCGGAATGGCGATCTTGCGCAGAATCTCTTTTTTGAGGTTGAAATCCTTGAAGTTGCCCCGTGCCGGCAAAAAGGCCGGCAGGTAAAGGCGGTCCTTGACTGATAGTTCCATACTGTCTATGCGGTTTGATTGATACTTTGTCTGATTTCGCTGACCATGGCGTCAAAATCCTCAAACAGGGGCGCGAGAGGCTCCCCTTCGGGAATGTTGCAGGAAACGGCACCCTGCTCCATGTAAATAATGCCTGTCTGCGGGGTATTCCCCGAGCCGTCCGTATCCTTCCTGCGGATGGAGGCGTGGACGCGGGCCAGCGTGCCGTTGACGATGGAGTATTCCAGCCGGTAGTCGGCGTTCTCCGTGCTCTCTTCGGCAACCTTGGTTACCGTTACGTTGGTGATGTTCATATCCGTTCTGTTTTTATTAAGGGTAGGATGCTTTTGGCGGGATTGTTTTTAGGAAGAGTGATTTAATATCTGGTAATGGAATGTCGGATAGTTTGCGCACAACAAGGTTATCGAGTCGCCCTTCGCCAGCGTATAGTTGACCAAGTCCCCGTTATGGTTGCGGATATTGGTGAACACGAGGCTGTTGCCCCAGTTGTAGTTGTAAATCAGGGTGAATATGCAGGCGAAGTCCGACGGCAGGGACGAATATCCGAACATCGAGGCCACGGACGATGCCGACGGCAGGGTCACGCTGTATTTCTGGCTGGCATAGACGAAAAAGATGTTGAACTGCGAGAAGTCCATCGTGTAGCCGCTGCCCGTGAAGTAGACGTTCTTGATCTTGTTGCCCACGCAGGCCGGAGCAACGACGGCGGCATTGGACCATGCCCCGTAGTTACGGTAACCGTTCCTGACGTCGATATAGAGCCCGTAGTTGTTCAGGTAACCGTTCGATTTGTTGTTGACGATACGTCCGGTAGCGCAGGTTCCCCCGGTAGACGCGGGGAAAGTATTGCTGCCCAGCAGGACGTAGGACGTGGAGTTGCCCACACGGAACAGGTCGTCATAAATTGCCAGCCCTCCGCCACTGCCGCTGCCCGTCGCTGCCGAACCGATACGTCCCTGACCGATGACAAAGCCGCCGATAGTACCGGCATTGGCATTGATGGTGCCCGTCATGGTGACATTTCCCGAGGCGTCCCACTGGATGTTCCGGTTGGCCAGGTACCCCGAACCGTCGTTGGCGAAGGAGATCTTCCCGCAGCCGAACGTGGCGGAGCCGTCGGCGTTCAATGCCCAGTAGTTTACGCTTGTGGAGGGGTTGTCGTGATAGATATACCCGGAAGCCCCCATGACGATGCGGTGTCCCGAAGCCGGTGCCGAGGCGGTCAGGGCGCCCGTACCGAGTATCCAGCCGCCGATCTTGCCGCCCACGGCCGTGATGCCCGAGCGGTCGAGCGTCACCATGACGTTGTTGCCCGCGTCCCTGACCGAAATGCTGCCGTTATAGCTGCTCCCGCCCACGACAAGGGCGCTGTCCACGATGACCTGGCCGGCCCGCACCGTACCGGTGTAGATACCGTTGGCATCGATGGTGGTCGTGTATCTCTCCGTGGAGGTCACGTCGAAGACGGTGGCGTAGGCCACGTACCAGACGACGGGTGCGGAGGAGGTTCCCTGCGTGCCGTCCACGTAGAAGAAATGGGTGGACGAGAAGCTTGCCGTGCCGCAGACGACCTTGTAGACATACTCCTTCCAGTCTCCCGTACCGGCATTCGACGTGAGCCAGCGGTGCGAGCCGCCCGTGCCGACGCTGTTCGTCGCCCAACAGAGATTTCTGCCGGCGGGGATCTTGGCGATAATGCGGGCGACGAGTACCTTGCGGTAACCGCATTTCGTCCCGAAATAGAAGCCTCCGTTGCCGGGACTGGCGGTGCCGGCAGTCTGTATCTTGAGCACCTGCTTGCTGTCGTTGGGCGCCGTGCTGTCCGCGACCCTCGTGACGGTCACCGTCCCGTTGCCGGAATTGTTGTATACCGCGACACCGTTGTTGCCGTTCCAAAAGGTGGGGTCGCGGTAGAGCATCCTGCCGAACGCCATCGCCGAGGCCAGTTCCTGCGCCGTCGTGATTCCCGTCGTCCACTGGGCGCTGACCGACGCGGCGAAGGTAACGGCACCGGAAGCGTTCCACGAGATATTGCCCGAGGCGACCTGCCCCGAGCCATCGTTGTTCAGCTTCCATTTCGTGGTGTTGGTGATGGAGCCGTCGCTTCCCAGCGCGATGTTGTTCTTCCAGATATGGTTGTGGTCGAAGGCCCAACCCGCGATACGGTTGTAGACCTCCTTGCCGCCGCTTTTGGTATAGTTGGCCGAGAGGCAGAAATATTCCTGATGGTCCCACGACATCATCTGCAGGCCGATAAAACCCGTCTTGACGCTGTTGCCCGAGGCCGCCACCTGCCCGAAGACGATATGCCCGGCGTTGCTGCTCTGGTGCCACGTCATCGTGATGCCGAAAGGCTTGTAAGCCCCCGTGTACCAGTAGCCGCCGCCCGAGGAGGCGGAACGGAGCTGGAGGGGTGTGGTAGCCGCCGCCCCGACAGTCCCGACCGTCATGTTGTCGCTGCCGATGGTGAACCCGCCGATTTTCCCCCGCACGAAAGTACAGCTCAGGCCGTTGATGTAGTCCGTGTTGATAATATTGGACCTGATGCTCGCGGCATCGAGCTTGGAGGAGTTGATACTTCCGGCGGCAATACGGTCGGTGGAGAGCGTACCCGTGCGGATGCTTCCCGCATCGATATTCACGGCATTGACCTGCGCCGCCGTGAGCGTGCCGGTGTAAATCCCCGTCGAGCCGATATAGGTCAGCGGGTGCGCCGCGAGCGTGCTGTCCGAGCTTTGCGCCAGAGCAATGAACCGATGGCGGCGGATCTCCTCCTCGACGGCGGACGTGAGGGTACGGGGTGCAGGGGCGTTGGCGGTGGTGGAGCCGCTCTGGAAGATAAGGTCGCTGTTGTAGGCTATCTGCGGCGCGGCGGGAATCGGGGCAGGGCTGTAGATGCTGTTTTCTATCGGCTGGTCGGAGTAGAGATGATACACCGCCCCGGTCGTGCCGCCCCCGCGCAGGAACACGGCGAACATGCAGCAGTTGCCGCACAGCTGCGCGCCGGCAAACATCCGGCAGTAGGTCTCGGAAAGGTCATAGATGTCCCATGAATAGGCAATGCCACCCCAACCGCCGAAATTGGTTTTGATAAGTACGATCAGACCGCCCTTGTGTGTCGAAGTATTCCAGCTGGTCGGGGCTTGTTCGCTGTAGGCACGCCGGACAAGGATGTCACGCTTGAAATTCTGGTCACCGCCCTTGAAGATAACGGGATAATAGGTCGCTTCGTCGCCGTTGATGATGAGTTTCTTGTAATATCGATAGCCGAAGTTCGTGACCTTGGCCGCCTCGATGTCATTTTTCCACAGCAGGGAGACGGAAGCGCCGAAGGTTACTTTCCCGGCGGCATCCCATGCGATGTTGCCCGAAGCAACCTGTCCCGAGCCGTCGTTGTTCAGCTTCCATTTCGTGGAGTTGGTGATCGAGCCGTCGCTGCCCAGCGACACGTTGCCCTTGCGGATGGAAGCCGTGTCGATCGTCCAGCCGGCTATGCTGTTGCTCGAACCCAGCCGTGCCACGCAGGCCCCCGCACTGTCCGTGGCATAGAGCCCGAAGTCCGTGTCGCTGTTGTAGTAGAGCTGCACCCGCTGCCCGCTGGCAACACCCGAGTTAGCCCCGTACACCGCGACGCGCCTGTTGCCGCTGTCGATGGAGATATGCGTGGCGGTAAGGGCCGAAGCCCCGATCATCCAGCCGCCGATTTTGCCCTTGGTGAAGGTACAGCTCAGGCCGTTGATATAGTCCGCGTTGATGATGGAGGACCTGATGCTGGCGGCATCGAGCTTCGAGGCCGCTATACTGCCTGCCGCAATGCGGTCGGCGGAGATGGTTCCCGCGGTAATCTGTGAGGCCGTGATACTGCCGGTATAGATTCCGTCGGCCGTGATCTTCGTCAGCTTGGGATAGCCGCTACCGCCCAAAGCCGTGGTGAGGGAGCCGACAGGCGCCGTCCACAGAGCACTGACCGATGAAGCGAACGTGACGTTACCCGCCGCATCCCACGCGATATTGCCGCCCGCAACGGCACCGGCACCCGAAGCGTCCAGACGCCATTTGTAACCGCGGATGCCGTTCGAGCCGAGCGTGACGCTTCCGGCAGCTGACGTGTAGGCGCCGGCAGTGTTGTTTTTCATACCCCTGTATAGCGAATCGCCGTCCACCGACCAGCCGCCGATTTTCCCTTTGGTGACGTTCAGCGTCAGTGCCTCGATGTTTCCAGCGGTGATTAGGGAGGCTTTCAACGCCGCCGTGTCGATGCGTGCCGCAGCGATAGTCCCCGAGGTGATCTGCGAGGCGTTGATGGCAATCGACTTGACCGTATCCGCCGAAAGTGTTCCGGTAAAGATGCCGTCCTTGTCGATGTAGGTCGCACCGACCCAGTTCAGACTCACTCCGCTGCCGAACTCGACCTTGCCTGTCGTGGCGTTGTACCTGACATACTGGTCGCCATAACCCAACTGGGCGTTACCGCCGTTGTCCACATAGAAGGTTTTATGGCCATCCCTGAATCCATAGACGCCGTTTACCGTCTCTGCGGCAACCGTTCCCGAGGAGGTCTTCGTATTGAGTGTAAACGAGCCTATGGCGACACCGGAGACGGTGCCGTCGCTGTTTTTCGTGCCCGCAAAGAGTTTGGGTGTGATGACCGTATTGCCGTTGACGAGCGTCTTGCCCGTGTTCCACTCCTTGACCCAGTCGAGCATGTCGGCATCGATCCCGTCCTTGCCCGGGATACCCGCCTTGGCTTTCGACCAGACGAACGACAGATGATAGACAATACCGGAAATTGTCACGGGAATATCTATTGTTCCGTGGTCGGCGAGGGTCGTCGTACCGGCGGTGATAACGTAGGTTAAGGTCTTCGTGCCGTTATTGACGGTAACGGAAGAGAATCCCGCCGGCTTACCCACCGCACCGATGGTAAAGGCCGCGAGTTCCTCGTCCCCGCACATCACCCGTACGGTCGATGCGAGGGTGACGGACGAGAGGATCTTCCCCGTGTCATCCGCAGGGAACACGTATTCACCCAAAGACTGGGTTATGGTATACCCGTCCTTCTGTACATGGATGGTCGCCTGTCCCCGGGCGACAAGGGTCTTTGCCATATTCCTTTTTCTCATAGTATAGGACAAAAAAATAACGGCGGGTTACCATGCCGCCGTTATTGATATCTCCCGATATAAACCTCTATTTCGATACCTCGCACATCAGTACGCCTTTCCCCGTCACATCGGCTTTCGAGACAGTAATGGATTTTCCCGTGTAGGTCTTCACGACGGAAGTCCCGGCAGAGTTCCACAGTTTCCATGTGTAGGTATAGACGGTCCCGTCAGTATCCAGCTCCTCACCATTACGGTACAACACGGCTTTGACATCGACATCATTCCCGTTATTCTTAATCGTAAAACCTTTCTGACTGACAAGATCGACCGTAATGGGGTCGGACATGTCCGTGAAGGAGATGATGTCGCAGACGACCTTGTTCGCCGAGGCGTTGCCCGCCGAGGTGTCCGTATCCCTGATGGCGCACTTGAAGGTCTCGAAGTTGAGAACGGCATCTGCCGTGATCGTGATTTCGTTTGTCGTCCAGCCTGCCGTCACGCCCCGCGGATTGGTCGAGGTAAGGCATGCCCAGCCGGCACCCAGCATGGAGTTGTAGTAGGGACACGAAACGGCGGCTCCCGAAGCGGCTGCGGCACTCAGTGCGGAGGTCAGCGTCACGACCTTCGTGGAGGTGTTGACTGCCGAAATGGTGTACTGTGCCGATCCGATGGTTATCCTGCCTCCCGCCTCCATGTTCGTTACCGAAGCGACCGTAATGGTCGTGGCTCCGGCTGCCGCGGCAGCAGAAAGCGTTGTATTGGCAAATACCGCCGAATCCTTGATGCCCCACGCGTAGGTGACGTTCGTCGTGTCGATAGAGGCTCCGCGCCACAGGTCGCAATGCGCCCTGAGCGTCGCCACCTCGCCGTTCTTGAACACGATGCCGTCGGGCGCATACGCCACGGCGACGATTGTAGCCCCGGCGTTCAGGTGCTGCGTGAACTGAATCTCCGCCCGGAACGGGATCTCCAACCCGTTGGCGTCGATGTAAACCGCCTCGAAAGTGTAACGCACTTGCGGGGCGGAAACGGTCATGTGGTTGGCTTTGACGGTAAGGGCATATTTGGCCGAGGCGGCACCGATGGTGCAGCTGTCCTGCCCGGAGACGATCGCCGTACCGTTCTTGTACCACTTGGCCGAGCCGCTCTTCACGCCTGCCGTAAGCGTCGCGGCATTGCCTACCGATGTTATCTGGTCGGTAGCCGCCTGACCGCTGACGAAGAGCGAAGAGGTAAGTACCAGATAGGGCGAAGCCGCCCACGATGGGGCATAAGCATCCGTATCCTTGTTATAGACTTGCGTCAGGGGCTGCGAGGAGCCGATGAATGCCTGCAACGACACAGCGTCGTGTTGGTCGATGATGGTGACCTGCCCGCGGGCTACTTTTACTGCCATGATTGGTTATCGGTTATTTGTTATTTCCACTTCGCAATCGAAAACGGCCTTGCGCCACACGTCCTCCCCGGTGATCTCTATTTCCCGCCCTTCATGCGGGGAGGAGTTCCAGCGGGCATCGCCCGCGCTGTCCGCGCTGGTGCGGTACCAGCGGAAAGCGCTGTCGGGCAGCTGACCGGTGATCTCCTCGCCGCCCTTGTAGACCCGGGCGCTCAGGAGGGTCGAGACGATGCCGTTCCGGAAGGCCGTGCCGTTCTTCGATTCCACATATACAGTATAGGCACTCTCCCCGTCGGATAGTTTGAAGAGAGTGTGCGTCGCCGCATATTCTTCCCCGCCGGACGTTGCCGTATAGCGCAGGGTCAGCACCCCGCGCCCCTCCCAGCCGTGAAAATCGGGCGTGAGACGAAACAGCGGTCCGTTGCATCCGGCATCCTTCCATATCCCGTCTGCGGCCTGGTACTCCCAGCGTCGTGCCGTCGGTTCGAAGTTATACTCCGTGGCGATGATGTCGATGGCGGCGGGTTCGGCCACGGCGGTCAGTTCATCGGCAAAATGGAATGCCGTGCCGCCCGTGAGCGAGACGGAACGGGGCTTCAGCTCTTTCTGCGCCTCTTCATCGAGGTCTTCCCAGCGGATCGTCACGTCGCGCAACTCGATGGTATCCTGCGACCATCTGAAACGCCCGCCGGCAAAATGTCCCGTACCGTCGGGGTTGATGACAAAGGAGTTGTCGCGGGAGCTGATCGAGCCGTCCTCATTCAGGCGGAGCAGCGGATGCTGGATCGTGCCGCCGATGCCGCCCTTCGAGAACCACGCCCCATAATCCTCCGTATAGGACAATACTTCGTCGGTCGCCTGATAGGGAGTTGCCGTCCTCCCGGCTTCCAGCTGCGGCGCCGTCAGCAGAAGCGATACCGAAGAGGCAATCCCCAACGTCATATCCGGCGCATCGGAAGCCCGCACGGGGAAGGCGGTCTTGTAGCGGCGCCATTCCCCGCCTTCCGGAACGGTAATCTCCCCGATAAGGTGCTCGTCCTGATACAATCGGACGGTTCCCGCCTCTTCGGACTTTATCCAGAGGGAGAAACAGTAATGGCTGCCGATACGTGCTTCGCGCCAGTCGGCACGCTGCACGACAAGGCGGCTGTCGGACGCGACCTGCACGCACCTCCCGATTCCGACAGGAGAGGCGGCTTCGACCGCTACAGACCCGCTGAAAGCACAGGAGAGGCTGTCGGGGATGACATTCTTGTGGATTCTGCCGACATAGAAGGTCGAGGAGAAGCCGTTCTCGTCTCCGGCGGTCAGCGTGCCGGCGATATTGACGTTACGCGTGGCATAGAGGTTCTGGAAGTAAGCCCCGTACCCGTCCAGCACGCCGAACACGGGGTCCGTGATGCCCGAGACCTTGCCGACGCGGGCTTTCGTCGCCTCCGCACCGACGGCAAGGGACGAGAGGCGGACGATGTTCAGGTCGGCCACCTCGCACCAGTCGCCCTCCGTCGTCAGCAGCCCCGAGAGGTCCATCCGAAAGCTGCGTACATATTGCTTCGGGTATTCGACGGTCAGCACCCACAGCTTGTACTCCCACAGACCCGATACGGCGACCGTATCCTCGGCATCGAACTTCTCCCCGTTCGTGTAGCCGAATGAGAGGGGAATGCCCGGATGTTCTCCCGAAGCCCGGATCTTGAACGAGACGAGCAGCCGTTCGGGGTGTCCGACGCTCTCTTCGAGCGTCTGTTTCAAGCCGAAAGGAGCATCGTCCAAGACTTGCGACGTGCGCGTCAGCCGCACGATGCGCGAAGCCCCGTTATCCGCTCCCTTGTACTCCGCCGCAAGGCAATCGCCAGATACGGCGTACTTACTCTTGTCGGGAACGCCCATGATGCCTCCTACCATTTCGGGATAACAGAGCGAGCGTTCCCTTGCCATGCCGTCGATGACGTCCATATAGGGTGCTTCATCGTCCGAGGCCGTCAGGTACAACGCTCCGCTGCGGGTGCTGTCGAACAGGCTGGTGACATGCACGAAATCCAGCAGCTCGCCGTTCTGCGGCTCGTCGCCGTCCAGCAGTGCCCCTATAAAATAGGGCGCCTCCTTGTCGCCGACCGTCTCCACGCCCGCGTCCAGTACGGCCATAAGGGAATAGACGGAACGGTCGCGCCCGGTATACTGCCTGCGGACGATATCCCCGGTCTGCAAGCCTTGTGTCTTGTCCGAGTCGGGGTCGATGCGGATCTTATATGTCGAATAGCGGAATACGGACATCTCTTACAACTTTTCTACGGTGTCGCCCGAACAGCTGTCGCTCACCCATAGCGAGCCGTTGGCGGCGGAGATTTTCCTTACCTCGAACTCGTAGGCGCGAAGTTTGCGGCGGGCCACCACCTCGTCGAAGGTGGCGGTAACATTTCCTGTCGTGCGGTTCTGCCGGATGGCCCAGCCGCTGCCGGCGAAGCCCGAGGAGAAAAACTCCGAGGAGAGCGAACCCGTAAAAAGGCTGTCTCCGGAGTGTTTGATCCCTCCGTTGACGGCTTGCAGGCGCAGCTCCTCGGTAAAGTATAGCACGCTGTCCGCCAAACGGGTTGCGGAACCGTCGACGCCGACATGCCCGGCGGCCTCCAACGGCACGCCGACCGTCACGAAATCCGCATCGGTGGTGAGGACGAACGATTCGGACTTGCGGTTCTGCGGGGCGTAACGGCTTGTCGAGGGACGATGCCCGATAGCGGTCGCATGCGGGACAAGTGTCCGTATGCCCTCTTCGACGTACTCCACGTCCGAGGTCAGGGATAAGGTCCTCCGGTCCCCCGTAATGAGGAATCCGTCGGTGCCACCCATGCGTAGCCGTTTGTGGAGGATGATTCCCTCGTCCGCAGCATCCGTCCGGTAGGTCGAGAGCAGGTCGGCACCGTAGTCGTGCCGTACGGTCAGCGAACCGGGGAAACAGGCATGTCCGTACGGTGAGACAAGCAAGCAGTCCCCGTCGATATCCGAGAGACCCGAGAATAGCCGGATTTTGGGGGTGTCGTCGCTGCCTAAGAGCAAATCGCCGCCGATGCTGCCTAGCCGGATTTGATTCTTGTCGGCACGGACAAGGACATCCTTGCTGCCGATGCGTATGCCGAACCCCTCGCCGAAAGAGAGGTTCCCGCCCAAGGCGGCATCCTCGCCGGAAAAGGTCAGCAGCGCTTTCCCTCCGTCGCCTAACCGTACGCCGTGCAGGGCGGACAGCCGGCCATTCAGCGAAACCTCTCCCGCAACAGTCAGGTCGCCCTGCACCGAACCGTCGTGCATCGTCCAGTCCACAGAGGCAAGGTTCGCATTGCCCCGATGATACACGTCATACCCTGAGACCTGCAATAGTGAGGAAGAGATGAAGACCCCGCTTCCCCAGTCTCCGAACAGCCACTCGCCGGAACAGGAGACCGTTCCGGCAGCCATATCGAGATACGGAGCGTCGAGCGTGGCGGTGGCGCGCTCCGCATCGTATTTCAACACCTGCCGCTCTCCGAGATAGAGGCTGTCGCCGCCGAGCCGCAGGTTGCCGGCAATGCGGATGCCATGCTCTACGGCAGAGACGACACCTTCCGAATCCGTTTTTTCTGTCGAGTAGGTTTCCAGAATACGGGTGTTTCCGACACCCGCCTCGAAACCGTAGGCGGCACGCAGCATGCCCGTCATATCCCCGCCGGATTTCTCGAGGTAGTCCAGCAGCAAACCGCCCTCGCCGCTGCCGCCTTCACCCGTTACGGCTCCGGCAATGGCCGAGGCGAAGCCGTAGGCGGTATTCTTCAGACGTACGCTCGTCTCGTCGCCCTCCTCAATGCCGTAGGGATTTTCCGCGCTCTTGCGTTCCTGGGCATTGAAGAAGTTGTGATACAGCTGCGAATAGATCGAGTAGCAAAGACTCGACCGGTCCAGTTGTCCGATGTCGGGATGGAGTTGTATGCTCATTTCGTGTAGCTGGTCTTAGAGAGGAATTTTTGAATGCGGGAGGTCAGCGACGTGAAGTTCGGGATATTGATGGGCGACATCGTTCCCATCAGCGTCGGCGTCATGATCTTGCTGCACTCGGTCAGGAAGTCGAGCATCAGTTGCGCCAGTTCATTTCCCAGCACAAGCGGCTCGGTGGCGTTTTCATCGCCGAGCGTTACCTTGCCGTCGGAAACGGCAACGGTCGTGGAGTTCACTTTCTGCACCACTTTGTCCGCCGTCTGCCTGACTTCCGACTTGTCCACGGTATGGGTGATGTTCTCCGCCTCGATGACCGTCGTCGCCTCCTTGTCCTTATCATTCCTGACGGTGGTGGTAACGGCAGTCGCCGTATACCGGGTGGAGGTCGCATTGCCCGTAGGTTCCAATTCGTCATAATCCGGGGAGGTGTCGGATTCCGCATCCAGCTCTTCGGTCTCGGTAACGCCGATGGTGGTCTCCGTATGGGCATTGAGCCGGACGATGTCCACATGGGAGAAGTTCACCACATAAGCGTAACGGGTGGCGGCGTCCATAAAGACTGTCACGTCGGAAAACAACGTGGGAACGATCAGGAAACCGCCTTCGTTGTTCGTCGCTGCCGCGAGCAATACGCCCTTGTGGATGACAGGCTCCGCCGAGGCGGTCTCGTCGGGATACTCGCCCACATCGACGGTACCGCCGTATTCCGCAAACTCCCCGTCCGAGGGGTCGTCGTGGATCTTGGCGACATAGCCGTGAATCATGCGGGCAGTACCGATGCCCGACATGCCGCCCGGAGCCATCCCGATGCGCTCCATGCTGCGGCCGAGGGCGATCTTGCGGATAGCCTCGCGGATAAGTAGCTGGTTGGATTTATCTGATGACATATGATTGTTTTGCAAAAGAATAGGTCCGCACGTCGGTTTATGGTCTAATTCCCGGTCAGAACTCCTGTGATGAATGAAACACGCAGCCGCGTTTTATGTTAATTATATGTTATTTGTAAACCCTTGCATGAGTTTTTGCTCGGAATACGCTACCTTTGTAAATATCGGCAGAATAAAAAAGAAATATTATATGAGAAGCCTGTTTATGATGGCGGCGGTTGCGGCAATGACGCTTGCCGCCTGCAAAGGACGGGGAACAAAACCCGCAGACGGTTCCGCGGCAGATACGGCCGCAGTTATCCCGGAGATGGCAATCACCGGACAATGGTATATAAGGAATGTCGTGCTGAACGACTCCCTGTATGCCCGCCCGTCGGAGATAGCCCCTGATGTGCGGCAGTATATCACGTTCAATGAAGACAGTACTGTCAGTATCAAGACGAACTGCAATGGAATGGGCGGACGTTACACGATAAAGGGCGATTCACTCACGATAAGCGGTCTTTGCTGGACGGAGATGGCTTGCGACAACATGGATGTGGAGAGGCTGTTGCGAAAAATCCTCCCGGAAATTCGTACCTGCGAGATCGGGAATGACTCCATCCTGCGGCTCAATGCCGCCGCTTCCGGAGAATACGTCCTGCTACGCAAGGCCACAGAGAAAAAATAAAAGCGTCGAAAGGGATAAACGCAACCGGCGTCTTAAAAAAACTGAAATTCCCTGATTCTCCATTTGTCCGGACAATTTTGTTTATTTTTGCAGCCGTTTATGAATCTGCAAATGAAAACGATGACTGATAATAATGATGTAATCCCCGACAATGAAGCGCATGGCTGTAATTGTCAGGAGGAAAGGTGCCGCTGCCGGGAGGAGGACGGGGAGTGCGAATGCCATTGTCACGGACAGGAGACCCCTTATCCGGAATTGCCCTGTGTGGAAGCGGATCCCGACGATTTCAATGACTGGGACTAATCCTTGGAGGACCTTATTTTGTACGGGATGCTCAATTTCTGCCTGTATCCCCCGATGCCGAACGTGGTCGTCACCTCTTCCACGAGATAGACGCCGTTCTTCGAGGGGTTGCGGTTGTCCACGAGTTCCACCTGCACGGCCGGCGTCAGCCCGAAATCTCCAAAAACAGTGACACTGCCCGTAATGCCGTTCAGATTGTAGTTGCGGAAATACTCTGTCGTCTCCTCCACGAGCTGGTCGGAGGTGATGCCGATATGCGGCGACATGTACGGCACGATGGTATAGGTCGAAAGATCCACTTTGGTCTTCGTCGCGGCGCCTGTCGCCGTCGTATTGCCCGTCACTTTGTGCGTCTTCCTGGAGATCTGCGTGGCGTTCACCGTCTGGTACTGCCTGTTGCCGGCAACCGTCGGGTCGTATTCGGGATTGAGGCGTATGGTGACCTCGAAGAACTTCTCGTCGGTTCCGAGGGCTTTGCCCGTTACGGCAAGGAATTTCGGGTCGGTCTTCACGACTTTCAGGTCGCTCTGCGCCACATGCTCGTTGAAACGGATTTTGAAGGGTCCCGTCGATTCGTCCTCGGGAAAGACCGGCTGCGCCTTGCTCGACGAATAGGGGCGGCCGACGGCAATCGACGGCATCGCACTCTCGTTCTCGGCATCGTATTTCAGGAAGCAGTAGACCTTGTATTTCGACCATTCGGAGAGGATGTCCGCCACGGTGAAATTGTCCGTAACCTTGACTTTGCCGATATGTATCTCGCATTTTTTGGTGTCGGAGTGTATCTTGAATCCCGTATCTTTCAATATGTCGTATTTCCCTTCCAGCACCTCGTTCACGGTAGTCCCCTTTGCCGGCGTCTCGAAATGCGGCGCCGTTTTAAGTTTAAGTTTGTAGGCCATGTTCTCGCACTGTATTTCCAGCATGCTGTCGGAGTTGTAGCCGGTGATATAGCCGTCGAACATGTTTTTCATCACACCGTTGTATCCGAGCTTGATGTTGATGCGCTGCCCGACCTTGAAGGTCGTCTCATCGACGAGCCGCTGCGTGGTGCGCTTCTCGATGATGACTCCGTCCTGCATGATCTCCGTCGTCAGGCGCGAGGCGTCCTTGCCTTCGAGTGTCACAGTGCCGATGATGGTGGAACGGCACACCGTACCTTTCGGGAAGGTCACCTTCGCCGTGCCGATAAGTTTCTTGTAACTCTCGTTGATTTCGAGAGTGTGCACCTCCGTGATCTCCACGCCGTCCGTTATCTTCATCGGATTCGCCGGATCAGTGTCTCCAATGGTAATCCGGCAACATAATACATCCATCATAGCCACGTGAATTTTAAGAGCGAGGCGGGGTCGATGACCTCCGTGCCGAACTTCACCCACTTGATCCATTTGTTCGTGTGCCTGATGGCCGTATCGACCACCTCCTGGCCGGCGGATATCAGCTCCACAGCCTCCGAGGGCTCCACGGCCACGCACGTGAGCGTATAGGGCTGCACATTGCGGCAGTCCGTAGGCTGGAATGTATAACTCTGGATAATGAGTTGTGTGATGTTGAACTGGCGCAGCACGGTATTGTCGCAATCCACGACACCCTTGTACTGCACGAGCTTGATGAACTTCGATACCTCGGCTTCGGGGTACACATCGGGATATTTCGAAGTGATTTTCCCGTTGACGGTTATTTCCAAGTCTCCGCCGGAGATGTACTCCTTGCGGGTATAGTCCCGCCCCTGCACCTGCGTCAACAGAATGTTGTTGCGGCTCGACACCTGCACCTGCGGTCCGAGATCGACGAACGTCACGAGGCCGTACTTGCTGTTGGGCTCCACCTTGCACTCCTTGTTGTCGTAGTATTGCCCCTCCTTGGAAATGGAGAGTTCCAGATAGTCGGCGACGGTCCTTCCGACGATGGTATCCGTATAGTTCTTCTTCTGGGCGATAGCCTGCTGCTCGCTGATGAGTTGGTAGTATTGCCCCGTCTTGTTGGCAAGGCTGGACTGCGACTGCGTTTCCAGATATTTGTCCCTCACGCGCTGCTCCCAGTATTTCAGGTAACGGGGATAGGAGCGCAGCAGACCGTATGCCGTCTGCGAGGCGACCTGTATGACAGCCCGTTTCAACAGGTCGTGGTGCTTGGAGAAATAGTGCACCTGCCCGTCTTCAAGCTCGGCAAGTCCCATGCCCAACGCCAGCCGTGTGGCGTTGCTGATATAGCTGAACATGCTGCCGGCATTCAGGACTCCTCCGCTCAGAAGGGTCGAAGCCGCTATTTTAAGTAATCGTGACATAAGCGTTTAAGCGTTCCACGAGGCATCGAAGTCATGCACGACATCGATCAGCGCCTCGGCGAGTTGTTGTTTCAGGTTCTGTATCTCCTCCCGTTGTCCCGCCTCTGTTTTCAGCAGGTCGATGGTCTTCACGCTCAGCAGGCTGTCGATATTGACGATGACCTGCTTGGGTGCCGCCGACGAGAGCCGTCCCGTCCCGGAGTAGTTGCCTCCGGCTCCGCCGTCGTCCGGCAGATGGCCATTGGTGATAGGATTCGTAGCAAAGGGGCGCGTATCATTCGAGTCCGGTTCGTTGCTGTACTGGTCCGGGGTGAATCCCGCTACGCGCAGAATGTTCTCCGCAGCCTCGGCCGAGCCTCCGAATGTCTGCCGCAGCGAGGAGAAGAATTTGACTAAGGAATTGTGGGCCAGCTTGCGGTCCGCGATGTTATCCACACGTTGCGCATCGGTGGCGTCCTTACCCAATACACGCTGCACCCAGTGCCCGTCCTTGTCCTGCGAGAATCCCCACCCGGCGAGCTGCTCAAAATCGAAGCCACCCTTGCGCATCAACTCCTGCGCTTTGGACGGGCTGGAGATAGCATCCCGGTAAAGTGTCGCCGCGCGGATAATCTCAGGGACGGTCGTCTCATTCATGTAACGGGCGTAGTCGTATGTCTGTGCCGCGACTGCTTCGGGTTTGTCACCCAAATCCGTATTGTAGATGATTTTCCCGTCCGTCACGCGCCACAGGCTCTTGTCCAGTTCCTTGTCCTGTTGTCCGTAGCGTTCCTTTACCGTTTTCAGGAAAGCGTTCAGTTCCAACACGGTACCCAACTTTCCGAACTCGGCGTAGGCTGCGTTGATGCGGGTCTGGCTGTCCCGTTTGGCCAAGGTGATGAGCGCATTTCGGATATCCGCCTGACGTGCATCGTCATAGGAATATCCTGGACTGTGGTAGACCCCTGAGCGGGAACTGGACATGGCCGCACCTCCTTCGGCAAAAAATGCCGTCCACCAATTGCCGGTGAATGCTCCGATTTTCTGTCCCGACGCCTCCTCGATGCTTTTTCCAGCGACAACCTCTTCCACAGCCCGTTTGGTTTTCATAGCCATGTTGTAGGTCTCGCTCAGAGAGGAATACAAAGCCTCGATGGAGGGATAGCGGTATTTGCGGTTCTGCTCGATCTCTTCCAGCACGGCATCCTTCGCCTCCTTGACCTTCCACGTCTTGTAAGCTACCCAGCCCAGAACACCGACCAATGCCGAAAGTCCCGCCGTGGCGGCCACAGCCCCCGTACTGATGGCACTGAGCGAGGCGGCGGCACCGGTCAGTCCGCTGCCGGTCGCCACCTGTGTGGCGAAGAGCGACTGCAGGACATTCTTCGCACCAATAGTCCCGCCACCGGCCAGCAGGGCCTGCATCATCGCCCCGCGGCCTGTGACGCCCGCAGCCTGCATCGTCGAGACGATGGCGCGTTTCTGCGCGAAGGAGAGCCTGCCCGCGCCGCCCAATCCGATGAGCCCCTGCACGGCTTCTATCGTTCCCGTTGCGGCCGACTGCTTGCCGATAAATCCGACGGCGATGCCGATGTTGGTCAGGGCTCCGGCAACCTTGAAAAGTTTGGCCGCCACCACACCGGTAAAGAGCATCGGCTCTATCCAGTGGAAGTTGCGCGTGACCCACGCACCGATATTGCCGATGACCGTGAAGACATCGAGCAGGGCATTCCCGATGGCTACCAGCCCCCGTGTGAACTCCGGGGCCTTGAAACGCTCCAGCAGCGAGTGCAGGACACTCCGTATGGAAGGTTCCATGATCTCATACACCTGCATGAAACTCTCCGTAAGCTGGGAGGTGACTTGCGCCCACAATCCCTTGGTCGTGTTCTGTTTGACGAGGGCCAGTTCCGAGGAGATTCCCTGCGAACCCCGGTTATGGGTCGTCAGGGAGCGCAACTGGTCGTAGTTGCGCACGAGCATCATGGCTGCATTGCCGCCGATCTTGCCGAAAATGGCCTGCATATCTGCCATAGATGCCCCTTTGCGGTTCAGTTCCTCGAAGATGTCGGCGATGGGCCGCAGCTTCTCGACCATGATACCTTCTATGTTGCGTTGCTCGGTAAACTTCACACCCAGGCGGTCGAGCACCTTCTGGGACTCCTTGGTCGGCTTGGCAAAGCGTGTGGCCATGGCACGGAGCGACGTGCCGGCCAGCGTGCCTTTCAGACCCATGTTGCCCAGCAGGCCGATGGCGGCGGTCGCCTCCGTGAAGTCGACACCTGCCATACGCAGGTAGCCGGCTGCCATTTTGTAGGATTCGGCAACCTCGACGATATTGACGTTCGAGCGCGAGATGGTGGAGGCGATGATGTCCGCCACGCTGTTCATGCTCTCGTTGTTGATGTCGTAGCCGGCCATGATGTTGGTCGCCAGATCGGCGATGTACGACACGTCATTGTCTCCTATGAGCGCCAGGTTCGTAATCGGACGTATGGACTTGTGGATGGTCTCGATATTCATGCCTGCCATCGAGAGGTACTTCACCGCTCCGGCAATCTCAACCGCCGTGAACTTGGTGTCGATACCGATCTTGCGGACATGACGCGCCATCTCGTCGAAGCGTGTCTCGAACGTTTTCAAGTCGGCATCCGCCACCCGCAGGATGGAGTGCGCCGACTCCATGATGTTGGAGTAGTCGATGGCTTTCGTCAGCTCCGAGCGCACGAGGCTGTAGCCCATGTAGGCGTTGAGCATCGAGGCGAAAGGAAGATTCCTGAGCGACGGGGCTTTCGAATACTGGATGCGGTTGATGGCCGCACGGCGTTTGCTGCGGTAAAGCGTCCCGGCCGCGGTCTGTTCACGCTGCATCAGTCGCACGGACTGCATGGCGGTACGCTGCTCACGCTGCCGGGCGGCTCGCTCGGCACGCTGCTGTTCGGCAATCTCCGCTCTGTAGCGTCTCTCTTCGGCCCGTCGTGCCGCCGCAGCCTCTTTGCGTCGTGCCGCTTCCGCCTGCCGTCGCAGGCGCTCCGCCTCGCGGGCGGCATTGCGGCGTCCCCGTTCCTCCTCCTGTTCCGCCTTGCGAAGACTGTTCCGCCGTTGCTGCACCGCATAGCGTTCCTCCTCCTGCGCCATGCGCTGTCGGTGCATCTGCTGGTCGGTATAGAGCCGCTCCATCAGCTTCTGCCGGGACTTCTCGGGCATGACGAACGGCTGCGGGGCAAACGGAACGGGGACATCCGGCATGTATGAGAACGACGCACCGGTCGTCCCGCCTAAGATGCCCGCAGGAAGACCGCCGCGTATGTTCAGACTGAAAGAGGAGGCACTTTTGAGCTGCCCGAGCAGGGAAAGGATCTTTTGCAGACGACGTTCGGCCACATCGGTTCTGATATTGAGTTCCCGCCCCTGGGAGACGGCAACCAGTGCCGAGTTTATTTTGCCGATGGCCTTGGTGATGCGTTTCTGGGCATCGGCCATTGTCGTGACGGACGAGGCGGCATTCCGCTCGACCTCCGCCTTGCGCATCTCGGCAGCCTTCTTTTCATAAAGGCTTTTGGCGTTAGCCTTGATCCGCTTCGTGTCGAGAGCCGGTCCGGCATTGATGGTAAGGCTGATACCCTTGGAAAGCGTGGAAATCTCGGTAAGAAGGCTCTTGACGCGTTCCAGTTTCTGCTCGCTGTTCTTCGTGTCGATGGTCAGGCGGTAGTCGAAACTGCGTTTCTTGCCGTTCTTGGTACGGAACACGCGGTCGATCTCGTCCATCATGTTCTTGATGTTCGTCACAGCCGGTGTGAGCGAGGCTTTGGCCTGCACCAGCTTGCCCACAGCATCTCCAAAGGCGATGACCTGCTTGGTACCCTGCGAGGCATCGACATTGATGGTATAGTTGACCTGATAGTTCTGATCCTGAGCCATGGTATCTGCTGTTCGCTATAAAAGATTAGTGTCGCAAGGAGGGCGGAGATTAAAAAACAGCCGCCGTAAGTCACAGGGGCTTACGGCGGTTATCGGGGAGTCTTTTCCGGCAGGGAGACCGGTATCGGCATACGGCTGACGAGCATCTGTTCATGCAGCCACAACGCTTCCTCGGACAACATGGCAAACTCCTCGTCCGTGACTGTGTTCAGGTTCACGCCGGGAAAGTAATGGCGCACGTAAATCATCCGCTGGCGGATGCGCTGCTCATCCGTAACGCGCCACCGGTCTATAAGTTTACCAGTACGCTCTGCCGGGTAGTGATGAGTTCCGAGAGCTGTCCCATCAGCCCGAAGAGGAACAGCGACTCGTTATCCACGAGTTCCTTGTCCCCATCCACGAAACAGTCGCGGGCAAGCGTACGCATGGCTGTCACCTCGTCTTTCTTCGACGCAGCCATGAACTTCGAGAACTGCGGGAAAGTAGGTTCCGCCATATAGGCCACATAAACCTCCTTCTCGCCGCAGTCCGTCTCCCCGAAGACTGCCATCGGGTAGATTTTGCGGAGCTTCTTCTCCTCTTTAAGTTTGAGGGCTTTCTCCTTGATCTTGGTTTCCTGTTCCAGTGTGAGCATCTTTTCGTCCATATCGATACGTGTTAAAAGTTCTCTTAAAGTGTAGGCAGGAAATATCGAGAAGGGTTAAGGTATCCGCCGGATTTTTGCACGTCATCGCAAAAATACAAGATGAAACACCGCAAAAACGACTGACAAAATGCCGCAAAAATACCTAGTTGATAATATCGTCTGTTCGGGCGATATATCCAGTATATAATGAAATTTCCATACTACTATGATTTTTGCAAATTATTTACGATAAAATAGGTTTATACAACTCATTTCTTTTGATGACCGCAAACATTCTGGCCACGATTTTTGCTCGTAACGCATTTATTACGGACATTTTGTTCTTTCCTTCGGCAACTTTTCTGTCATAATACCTCTTCAGTTCTCCTCCATTCCGATGTGTTACAGCTATAGCAGCCATATGCAACAGTCTTTTCATTACTTTGTCGGCCCTGTGCGATACTCTTGCTTTCGATTGCTGGGAAGTTCCGGAAGAATAAGAGAAAGGGGCAACCCCGGCATAACAGTTGAACTTTCTCGGATCATCGAAGCGAGTAAAGGCCTCCGTCGTGATTATCATGTTGGTTGCCACCACACGCCCTACTCCATCTATGGACATCAACAGCTCCATCTGACGAAACAGTACCGGACAGGAGGTTATCACCTCATCCATTTCGTTCGTAATGGCTTGTATGGCTTGCTCCAAGTTCTCCATCAAAGCCGTCAAACGCTTCACCTTTCGTTCGTACAATGCTGTCGGCATATATTCCCTCTGGTCCTTCAACTGCCCCCTTGTATTTAGCTAAATCTGTCACATACAGGCTACGTTCTGATTCGAGCTGTTTTAATCTTTCAATATCCTCCGAGGGGCGTTCATAGTATTGAACCTTGTCTTGAAACCGGCTGGCATAGACAGCGATGCGTTTGGCATCCACCTTGTCGTTCTTTCCTCGTTGAATACCGGAGGAATATTTGATTTCAGCAGGGGTTTCAAGCCACAACTTGCATTCCGCCGCTTTGCAGGCACAAGCCAAAGGGAAAGTGTATTGTCCCGTATGTTCCGCACAGATAAGCATACGACTGCCGTCTATCCCATAATCTTTCTCCAAATGACGTATCAATGACATAATGGCATTCTGATGATTCGCTGTTTCCTCTTCATGCACAACCTTTCCCTCGAACATCACACAGAAGTCCAGTTTCTTTTTCGAAATGTCCACGCCGATAAAATAAAAATTTTCCACGTTTCTGTCTTTTAAGAATTTCTACCTGAAAGGTCTTGAACTTAACCTAATTACCTTAACAATGGATGTTAACCTGCTATTTGGGTCTGGGTTCAAACAAGCAGGAAGTCCGCTTATGGAAATGAAGCTTATATTCTCCTTAATCGAAACTGGTGCACTTCCTGCTTCCTTTCTTGGCATCACAAATTTATCCTTTCTATTTTATTCCCCCCCCCAGATGCAAATCTAAGGTAATGGGAAGGCAGATAGCAGATTATGAGTTAATACATATACAGTCCTTATCACTATTTGCAAAAATAATCACGACAAATATTTGTTATATTGTGTTTTATCACTATATTTGCACAGTTTTCATGATGTATGAAAATTGAGCATACATGGGAAAGGAAATAAATGTCATACTGGCTGACGAGAGATTGGAACTCCGTAAGATGGAGCGGTCTGAGTTAAAGGGTGTCTATACGGATGCCGTACTCAGTTTTAATTTCTATGCGACAAGTTATAAAGAGTACGAATTTTTGCTCCTTGCACCGAAGAAGAAGGACAGATACACTCCGATGCAGTACTCCAATATCTCAAAAAGAATCAACGACACGCTTGGAAAACCTGCCGCATTCCTGTTTGACGATCTGGTATATTACGAGCGTAACAGGATGCTCAGTCGTGGTGTCTATTTTATCGTATCCGATAAGTACGCCTTTCTTCCATTCCTTGTTATCAATGCACGCACGGCAGAGGTTTCCGAGAGGTCGTCATTGACCCCTGTGGCACAGTACATACTGTTCTATCATCTGCAGAGCATGTCGCTGGATGGCAAGACTTACAAGGATATCGAGAGATTCGTTCCTTATAAGTATATCACTATCTCACGCGCAATGAAGGTATTGGAGCAGTTCTCACTGTGTGAGTTGAAAAGAGAATCCGGCGGTTCAATCACCGTTCATTTCCTATCGGATGACAGAGCGTTATGGGAGAAGGCCCGACCTTACCTGATTAACCCGGTCAAGGAGGTCTGGTACTGCGATGACATCCGCTCCGATGATGAGTTGTGCGTATGCAGTTATAATGCTTTGGCACACTACACGAGTCTCAATCCCGACCATATGCTTATGTTCGCATTCGAGAAAGAGCCGTTCAAGAAGATGAAAAGCGACAATGCCTTCTACGGTCTTAACAAGATGGACGGAACAGCTAAAATCGAGGTCTGGGAATATCCTCCAATAGGTCTCAAAAAGGTTGTGGATAAGTTATCGCTATATATGACATTGAAGAATGACAGCGATGCAAGAGTGGAAAACGAACTTGAAATAATGATCGGCGGAATATGGTAACCGGACTTGATAAATTCAGAGAGGCATTCTTCGAATATGCCGACAACTATGTGATTATCGGAGGTACCGCCTGCGACATTGTGTTGCGGGATACCGATATGAAGCCTCGTGCCACAAGCGACATCGATATGATTGTCGTAGTGGAGAATATGACACCGGAGTTTGCTGCGGCATTCTGGCAATTCATTCGTGACGGCAGATACAAACCCACCAGGCGGGACAGGGAGACAGATGGTCAGGCGGTCTACACCCTTTATCGTTTTGAGGAGGCTCAAGCGGGCTATCCCGTGAAGATTGAGTTGCTGTCACGACACTCGGATATTCTCGGTGAGCCGTCAGGCTTCGTCATCGAACCGATCCCTGTTGATGAGGAGGTATCAAGTCTTTCAGCCATCATTATGGATGACGACTACTATAACTTCACCATCAAGAACAGTTTTGTGGACAATGGTCTTAAAGTGGCATCACCGCTTGCGCTCATCGTTCTTAAAATCAAAGCATACCTGAACCTGCTTGCTGAGAAGGAGCAAGGTCGTCACGTGAACACGAAACATATCAAGAAACATCGCTCTGATGTGCTCAAGTTGGTTGCCACAACGCCGTTGGGTGATCCGGTTCCCGTAACCGCAGCTATTTTACAGAGTGTAACCGATTTCGTGGCAAAGATAAGAGAGATGCTGCCAAATCAGGGGCTTGAAGCGGCTTTGGGACGCCCATCGGAGGATATAGCAAGTTACATTGACATTCTTGAAGAGATGTTTATCGGCGAAGTAAAATGAAGATACAATACGCATCGGATCTGCACCTCGAGTTCGCGGAGAACAGCAGTTATCTGAAACTGAATCCATTGGAAGTGGTCGGCGATATACTTGTATTGGCCGGCGACATCGGCTATATCGGCGATGACAACTACTCCAAGCATCCGTTTTGGGACTGGGCGTCTAAGAACTACAGACAGGTAATCGTCATTCCCGGCAATCATGAGTTCTACAAGTTGTTCGACCTGGATAAACTCTACAACGGCTGGTCGTTGAATATTCGTGAGAATGTGACCTGCTATTATAATGCGGCTATTCCGTTGGGTGATGACATTGAACTTATTGCCACAACCCTCTGGGCGCATATTCCATTGCAGGATGCTTTCAGAACGGAAGCCGTTATAAGTGATTTCCGCAGGATACGATATGGTGTAGAGCCGTTGGACTTTAACAGATTCAATGATGAGCATTACCGTTGTTTCAGGTTCCTTGAAGAGGCAGTAAGCAACAGCACGGCAAAACACATTATCGTTGCAACCCACCATGTTCCATCGTTCGAATTGATGTCTCCCGAGTTCAAAGACAGTGACTTGAATGGTGCTTTTACAGTTGAGTTGGGAGATTATATCGCCGCAAGTCCCATCGAATACTGGATATATGGCCATTCACACAGAAACATCGATAAGGTCATCGGGAATACAAAATGCATCAGCAACCAGTTGGGCTATGTTTTCAGCAATGAACACGGCTCATTTGACGGAGCAAAGTGCATCGAGATATGAAAACAATTATCTGTACAAAACTACGGCTAATTCAAAAATAAGCAGTATATTTGTACAGGCAAAAAAGATGAGTGATATAGATAAGATAATACGGAACAACGGCGGGTACATTACAACCCGGGAAGCCAAGAAGGCAGGAAGGTCGGCATATTACGAGTTGCTGGCCCGCAATAAAAGCGGTGCTTTGGTTCGGATTCGTCCGGGAGTCTATTCCAGTCCGGAGGTGCAAGCCGGAACGATGATTGATATTCGGAAAGTCGTACCCGACGGAGTGCTGTGTCTCTACTCGGCATGGTTGCACTACGGACTCACGACGCAAATTCCGACGGCCTACTATGTCGCCATTGACAAACATCGTAAAGTCCGGACTCCCGATTATCCTCCAATCACGATTTGTTATTGGTCGGAGCAGGCTTATAAAACCGGCATTATAAACGCCCGGATCGAGGGGCTCGATGTGCCGATATACGACATCGAAAAGTCGGTGTGCGATGCGCTGCGTTACCGCAATAAAATCGGCATCGACGTAAGCTCCGAGATCCTGAGAAACTATCTTTCACGTTCTACGCGCAATCTTACACGCCTTATGAAGTATGCCAAAGCATTGCGTGTCGCGGCGACATTGAAGAAATACTTGGAAATACAGCTTTAAGAATGGGAATCAAAGATATCGGAAAATCCATAAGAGCCAAACTGCTTAATATCTCGAAAGCGGAGAATCAGCCTTATCAGTTGCTGCTGACCCGTTATATTCAGGAACGGTTGTTATACCGTTTGTCCCAGAGCCGTTTTCGGGAACGTTTCTTACTCAAAGGAGGAGCGCTGCTCTATGCCCACGAGCAGTTTCGTGCCCGTCCGACATTGGACATTGATTTCTTGGGTGACCGTATCGACCGGGATAAGGAGTATGTCAGAGAAACATTCCGGGAGATATGTGACATACCGTGTGACGAAGACGGGATTACGTTCGATGTAACGTCCTTGACTGCAGAGGAGATTACCGAGAACAAGGTTTATCATGGCATACGTCTTCATGTCCCGGCCCGTTTGGATACCATTAGGCAAATCATATCGATGGACATCGGATTCGGAGACGTGATTACACCGCAGCCCGAAGAACTGGACTATCCTGTTTTGCTGGCAAGAGTCCCAAGCGTATGCGTTATGGCGTATTCGTTGGAAACGGTCGTCGCCGAGAAATTTCAGGCCATGATCGACCTTGGGGAACAGAATAGCCGCATGAAAGATTTCTTCGACGTATATCGCATTTTGTCAAGCGGAAAGCTGGACGAACGGCTGTTGCAGCTGGCTATTGCCGCTACATTCAGTAATCGCCGGACGACATATATACCCGGGCATCCGCTCTTTAGGACGGAATTTGCTTCTGATCCCGCACGCATCGCCCTTTGGAAAGGGTTCCTGCGGAAAATCAAATATCAGCATGATTTGCCGTTCGAAAAAGTCATAATGTCAATCCGAGAACAGCTACGCCCGTATTGGGTGATGCTGCAATAAGTTACATGTACAGCAGTTTCCCTTCAATACCGCATTGCTCCAGTACCCGGGTATTTTCTTTGTCGAATGCAATCAGACAGGAAGGGGCACCTGCCGTGCCACCCTGTTCACCCGTCACATGATAGAAACTCAGCCGCCCTTTGATGAAAAGCATCGAATCGGCATTGGGGAATATCAGTTCGTGGAACAGTCGTGTATCCGTACGGGCAAAGGTCAGCGCGACGGCATTTCTATGCTCCGCGCAGCGCTTGATGAACTGCACGATGAGTGCCGTATCGTACGGCGGGTTGCAGAATACACGCCCGAACCACGGTTGCCGGAGCCCGTCGTCCTCGATGGTGTAATGATGCGCCGCCGTATCCCACGGACGTTTCACGGGAGCGCAGGGGTCCAGATCGAACGGCCCCAGCCGCCTCAGGATATGTGGCGGCGTGAGCCATTCGTTTTTTCCTGTCGAGGATTTTCCCTCAAAAGTCACGTCCATAGAACACCTTAAATAGTATCTCCCGAACCGATTTGTATATCGAACGGATTGAGGTCGAATTCGTGGGTGATATTCGTGTCATCTTGCTGACTTTCAAGGCAATCCTCCGTAAAAATGCAGCCCTTGAGGGTCACTGTGGTGGTTGTCCAGTCGTCCGAGGCCATGGGGTTGGCGAAGGAGATGATCAGGTCGAACTCCCCGATTTCGAGCAGCGAGCCATATACGGAACGCAGCAGTTGCTGCGTGGCGTAGTCCATCGTAATCGATGCCGAGTAGGTGATGTTCCCGAAACCGCGACTGATGGGACGGCCGCCCATGCCGTAATTGCTTTCCACCTTGCGTTTCTTCGACCACTTGATAGCCGACACGCCTTCGAGCGTGGTCGAGCCCTCGTCGATGCCAAGAGCTGTCGAAGCGAGGGTAATCATCGACCACGAGTATGCCACGTTATTGATTACTGCCATATTTCGGATTATTTAGCGGTTAGCGAAAGCCCCTCCTCGACGTAAATCTTCACGGCAACGCCGACCGGCACGATGACGTAGGAAATGCGCAGCGTGTCGTCCACCAGCACGTTCTGGTTGGCATCGATAGTCACGGCATATCCGGAAATCTCCTGTGCCGCCTGCATCTTGGCGAGAATATCGCCCACGAGCGTCTTGAAAGAGGTGATTTTCGACGGTGCGAGGAATCCCGTCGAAGGGTTGACCATCAGCGGCGAGTTGACATACGGAAGCAGGGCTTCGCGCACGGCACGACGGCTCTTGTTTATCGTCCTATTGCGGGCAATGGTGCGGTAGTCTCCCGTCGAGCAGGTCTGATCCTTCGAGATGTAGATGCCGTTCTCGCGTCCGGCGTACTTGATGGGGAAAATGTAGCCCTTGTCGTCCAGCTCGTCGAGCAGTGACGGGGATAACGACTCATAACGGTTCAGGCTCAGAAAGTTCTCCTCCGTCTCGTCGAGATTGATATCTCCGAAGCCCAGCTCTATCTCCTGAAAATGGTCCGTGAAGAGGTTGAACTGCTTCACCCACGCGATGGACTCGTGCACGCTGGCTTTGGCAAGGGCTCCCATCACGGCTCCGAGGAATCCCACGGGTGTGTGGTTGCGGTTGCGCATCTGCATGAGCGAGACGGTCTCGTGGTGTGCCTGCCCGAAGATGCAGCTGATACGGCTTGCCTCGCAGATGCACGAGGGAATGCGGTTCAGGTCGATCTGCCGGCCCTCGGTCGTGTCCGCTCCCGTATTGGAGGGATTGGCCGAGAGGACGAGCGACAAGGGCTGGTTCTGTTCCGCCAGAGAAACAGCGACATCGTTCAGTCCTTTTACGAGATTCAGACCGTACTTCTCCGCCGCACCGCCCGCTTTCCACAGCGGCTGCTCGGTCCAGATACCGAGTTGCGAGATCATGCCTCCGGCGGCCCGCTGCATCACTTCGATCGCATTCCACGTGGCGGAACAGTCGGCAAACATCACGTAGAGTTTCCCCGTGCCGTTCACGTTACCCGACATGCGGAAGAACTCGCGGATATGGTAAGCCGGAATGCCGTGCAGGAAGTTCACGGTCGCCTCTTCCTCCTCAGTTGCCTCCACACGCTCGATGATGCCGAAGTCGCTGACGGCAGACTTGAAGGAGGTGATGCAGCACACGTCGCCCGGCTTGAGTTTCGATTCGTTCGTCTTGCCGTAACCTTCGGTAAAGAGTTCCGGCTGCAACGACACGTCGAACAGCAGTCCCGTCACCTTTTCGTTGGAGGAGCCGGTGTCGTACGGGATATTGCCGTCCACGTCCCTGATAAATACATTTCCGAGTGCCATAGGCTATGATTTGTTTTTAAGTTCGTTGTAAAAGGGATTTTCGTACAGCACCGCCTCGCCCCGAATGGCGGCCGGCGTGTCCGGAGAGAAAGTTCCGCCATGCACGTCGATGTACAGCGAGGGATAGGACGGGAACTTTTTCAGCAGGTCGAGCACATGAGTGTCCGGCGTCTGCGCTCCCGTATGATTCTCTTCCGCCGGCTTCTCCGGCTTTGCCAGGGTCTTCGTTCCGGACCGATTCGCCGCCGCTTCAGAGTGTCCGGCGCCGGTTTCATCGGGTATACCGGCCGCAGCGGTTGTTTCATCTCGCAGGGTATCATCGGCTTCTGTCAGAGGTTTCTCCTCCGTATTGATTTTCTTTGGCATCGTTGTCGGAAAAAATTTGGGGAGCGGGGTTTCGACTCCGCTCCCCGGGTGAGACATTCAAATCAGATGAAAGGTGGAATATCAGGTTATACGGTTTTCTTGTAGGCGGTATGCACGACGATCTCGCCCGGGCGGACGATGTTCACGTCCATCTTCATGCGCATCTGGAAAAAGAACAGCTCGGAGTTGGCCTGCAGACGGTCGATTTTCAGGACATCCGTGTCGTTGGCATAATCCACGCCCATCCAAAGGTTCGAGTCCATGCCCGTGGAGAACTCGCCCAGCACCATCGTATGCTCGGGAATACCCACGATGGGGAGGACGCGCTTGCCCTTAAAGCGGTACTTGTTCACCTCGGTGTTCTCCGAGTACTTGACCTGCTTGTCGGAGATGTACTGGTCGTAGGCGTCCCACGCGTCCCAGCCGACGATGAAGACCAGCGAGCTCTTCTTGCGGATCTGCTTGGGGCACTTCTTCCACATAGCATAGAGGGCCGCTTCGACCGCTGCACCGTCCGTCAGTTCGGTGGTGCCGGAGACCACGCACTGACCGCCGGCAATGATTTCGGCGTCCGTAGCGTTCACGTTGTCGATAATGCGCTTGATCACGCCGTCGAAATACTTCTCGCGGTTGGCACCGATCTTCGTGCAGCCGGCGGGTTCCGTAATTTTGGCCACCGTCTCGCCGCCTTTCGCCGCCGTCCAGATGGCGTTGCCGATATACTCGTTCTTCTTCTCGATCAGCAGACGCAGCATCGTAGCCTGAATCTTCGGGTCGAGCTCGCGGAAGACGAGGTTGCCCTCGGGCTGCGCGAACTTCCAGTATTTCTCGTAGTCGCGGGGGTTGAACTCCACGTAAATCATGAAGTCCGAGGGTTCGAGGTAACGCTCCGTGAGCTGGTACTCGTTGAACCCTTCGTCCCCCTTGGCGCCGTGGATAGGCTGCGGGGTCGGGACGTTGTCCTGGATGACGTTCCCCAGCTTGATGGCCGGAAGCGTGTAGCGGTGCTGGATACCCGTCTTGATGTGGATAAGACCCTCGCGCACCGTGTCGTTGCCCTGAACGGTATAGGTCAGAAGGTCTTCCAGCACCTCGCCGGAATAACCGTTCTGAAGAAAGTTTACAGTATCTGCCATTGTCGAATGAGTTTACTTGTTTTGCAATGAATCTCAGCCGACGGGCGGACCTCTTTCCGCACGAGACACACGGTCTCCGGCATGTCAGTTTATAAAATTCGGGATGTCCCCGGAAGGATATGCTATCCGAGCTTGCGGAACTCGAAGTTCTTGCCCACGACCTCCGTGACCCTCTCGGCCATCAGCTGCTCGGCAGTCTTGGCCGCCTCGGCTGCCGCCTGCACGTTCTTCGTGTCGGAGGCGATGGCCTGCGAGATCTTCTCCCGCGCAGGAATGGAGGAGAGCGTGCTCTCGGCAAGCGAGAAGTTCGAGGTCGCCATCTCGACCCACTGGGCTTTCGACTCACGGTCGATCTTGCCTTCGGTGATGGCATTCTCGACGAGCGTCTCGATGCGGGAGGTCTGCTCCTCCTGCTCCCTCTTCCGGTAAACGGAAAGCTGCGCCGTGGCTGCCGAAAGGTCTTTCTGAAGGTTCTGTATCGCGGCTTCCTTGCCGGCAATGACCGTCTGGGCGTCGCTGAGCGATTTCTCCAGCTCCTTATACTTGGGTTCCAGCGCCGCCAGTTCCGAGATGCGGGCCATGACGTCCTTGACTTCCTTATCCTTCATGCCGAGCGAGGCGGCGATCGCGCCGTACTCGAAACCTTGTGTCTTGTTTTCGTTTGCCATATCGTTTTCCGTTTGATTAAGAGTAGTCTCAGTCATTTCAAAAAGTTTATTTTCCGCCGAGACCCGGCTCATCAGCTCCTGAATGGCGGCAGTGTCGGTCATCGAGGCGACCTCGTCCCGGACCTTCTCGCGCAGCTGCTTCGAGGTGCGGATGACATTCTCCGCCGGGATGATCCCCGCCCTGACGGCCGCCTGGGCATCGAAATAGGTCCCGTCCTTGCCGGCCTCCCCGTCCATGATGGCACGGATATGCCCGGCTTTGAGCCCGAAGCGCTTGCGGTAAATGGTCTCTATCTGTCTGGTGAATGCCTGTACCATATCGGAAGCCCCGTCTTCCGGGTCCTCGCCCGGCAACATCGGGTTGTGGATCATCAGGATGGCGTAGTCGCGCATGAGCGAGCGGCGCCCGGCCGCCCAGATGATCGAGGCCATCGACGCCGCGACACCCTCGATGATGCACTCCGTATCGACCTTGGCACCCGCAATGGTCGAATAGGTAGACATGCCGTAGAGCACGCTGCCGCCCTCGGAGTTGATGAGCACGCGGATACACGAAGGACGGATGACATTTTCCAGAAAGTCGAACTCCTCATTGAAACGGGTCGTGCTCTCCTCCGTCACGCGCCCGAAGAAGCGGATGGCGGCAGGTTCTCCCGTTTTTGCCTCACCGACGACATATTGAAGTGTATTTATGTCCATGTCGAACAACTTTTTGAATAAGAGTAGCGGAAGAAAATGCAAAAGGTTGAAGATGTTCTCTATGAACGAAAAGTTGCGTTGATATCATTGTTATAATGGAAATAAGTTGTATATTTACGGCATAAAATATGGAAATAAGTTGCACCATGCTGAATAGAAAGATTATAGGGAAATTTGAAGAATGGAAATCGTCCGATTCCCGGAAGGCTCTTTTGGTAAAAGGAGCGCGACAGGTGGGCAAGACGACGAGTATCCGTCACTTCGGTAAAAGTTGTTACAAGAATTATATTGAGATCAATTTTGAGAAAACACCGCTCGCCCGTGAGGCATTTTCCGGGAATCTGGACGCCAAAACTATTATTCTCAATCTCTCCGCAATGGGTTTCGGTCCATTTGAAAAAGGAGAAACATTGGTATTCTTCGATGAGATCCAAAGTTGTCCGGAAGCGCGTACCGCTATCAAGTTCCTTGTTGAAGACGGCTCTTATGACTATATAGAGTCCGGTTCGCTGCTCGGAATCAATTACAAGGACGTCTCCTCGTATCCGGTAGGCTTCGAGGAGCAGATCGACATGTATCCGCTGGATTTCGAGGAATTCCTGTGGGCGAGCGGAGTATCGACGGAAGTGATAGGCCGCCTCAGACAGGCGTATGAGGAGATCGTCCCCTTGCCGGAATTCCTGCATGAACAGATCATGACGCATCTGCGCCGGTTCCTGATTGTCGGGGGCATGCCCGAAGCAGTTACGGCATTTCTGTCGAATGACGATATCGGTAAGACACTCAAGGTACAGGCTGCCCTTCTGGACGGTTATCGGAATGACATCGCCAAATACGCCGGAAGCGAGAAGCATCTTGCAAAGAAAGTATTCGACGCGATTCCCGAACAGTTGTGCAAAAAGGACAAACGTTTCATCCTGGCCAGTTTGGAGAAAGGAGCTTCGCAACGCAAATATGGAGATGCCACCGAATGGCTTGCCGATGCCGGCATCGCCTATTTTTCCTTCAATGTCGGAGCATTCGAGTTGCCGTTTTCATTTTCAGAGAAGCGCAACTTGTATAAACTTTTCATGCTCGATACGGGATTATTGGGCAGTATGAGTCTGAAAAATATGCAGTTCCAGGTATTGAACGGTGAAATAGGCATCAATGAAGGCGCATTGACCGAAAATTATGTGGCTGCCGAGCTGGTCAAAAGAGGAATCGGACTGAATTACTACGACAAGAAAAGCAAACAGGAACTGGACTTCATTTTCCTCGACCGGAACCGCATCTCGATCATCGAAGTCAAATCGGGTGATAATTATCAACGGCACGCATCGCTGGACGCCGCAGTTGCCTCATATGGGGACCGTATAGGCCGGGCATTGGTCATGAGCAAGTTCAACGTAAAAAAGGCCGATGATATCATTTATTACCCGCTTTATATGACCATATTCCTTTAAGTCCTTACGGGTTTCCTGTAAATAGACAATACCAATTATCGTAAAAAAGACGCAGAGGCATAAATCCTCGCGTCTTTTTTGTCTGTATTCCTATTCGAACAGGCTCAGGATGAAATCCCGTCCCTTGGACGTCCATACGGTGAAGGTGCAGAAGATCGGCTCCCCGTCTTCGTCGAAGCCGTTACGGAACGTCCTCTTGCAAGTGTACCCCTTGCCGTCGTATGCCCGTGTAGGAACCCAGATGTGTCCGCACCTGCGCTGCACGCCTTTCTCTTCCAGTATGCTGTTGAGCTCGGCCCCCGTCATGCCGAGTTCCGCGGCAATCTGGGAGATACGGTAGATGTGCCTGTTCTCCCGCTCCCTGCGGCAGCGGTGCACGTTGTCGTAAAACTCCACCTTGTGGGCCTGCACTTCCAACGTGTCGAGCAGGCGGTTGTTCTCTTCCCGCAGCCGGATGCCTTCCGCGTAACCCTCACGCAAACGGTCCACGACACCCAGAACGAACCGCGGGTCGTCGGCGGCATGTTCCATGGCTTCGGATGTCATGCTCATGCCGTACCGCAGCAGTTCCCTGATGCGGTCGTTCACCCACAGGCGGAAATCGACGCTCAACCACTGGGCGAAGTCTATGGCGACATCCTCGTGCATCCAGGTCCCTCCGCCATATTCCGGACTGCCTTTTGCCGTCATAACCAGTTTCTGCTCACAAATGTGGGATTTTCTCACAATTGCCCCGAGCAGCTCCACGGTGGAGGGCAGCCGCAAATAATCCACCGGTCTCTTTCCGAAATGCCGGGCCATCGCCGTGGCATTCACCATCACTACACCATCCTCCATGCGGAAGTTTACGGGGGTATTCCCGTATTCGAATACCTTTACCAGCGCGGTGTTTCCTGTTCCTGAATCTTTCATTTCTTCATTGATTTTATGTCTTATACATAGCGTAGGAGACTTCCGTTCCAAAGTTTTACCATATCCGTGATTTTCTCGGACGGGTCTTCTATTCCTCATACTCTTCTCCTGCCCCGGTATCATTCCCGCCGTTTTCAGGTTCATCCACCTCCACCGACGGTCTGAACCCTGTCGCCGCGTCGTATGTCGGGTCGGGATGGTGTCCGTGCCCCGCCGTATCATGCTCCGGCGCGTCGGCATGCTGCGTGAAGGGCGGCATCACGAGGTAGCGCTCCACCCAGTTCCGGTATTTCCATGCCGACGTCTCGCGGAACCAGACCTCGTAGTCTATCCAGTAGGCTTGCAGCATGTTGGTCGTCTGCGGCATATCGAAATAAGTGAGGTTGCACCGCTCGTTGAGCGCCGGTTCACTGTCCTTGGCATCCTGTATGGCGGTGTTCAGGCGCTGAAAGACGATGAACGGGTCGCACTCACGTTCCGGGTCGGAGTTGTTGAGCGTGTCGAGAATGAACCTTACACGCATTGTAGCACGTCCCTCGCCGATACGCTGCTGCTGCACCAGGTAGCGGACATTGACAAAGTGGATGAACACGGCGGGAAAGGCTGTCTCGTACTCCGTGTTCTCGTTACGGACAATGCGGGCGAACTGTCCGTTGTCTATGGCGATGGTCCTGAAGAACGCGGGGGACGACGGATCGTCCGGATTCTCCCGAATGGTCAGGATAGCCCGTCTTACCGCTTGATACATGTTCACGAAGGGGTTCTCCGCAACCTCTTCGGGTTCGGTCTCCACCGGAAATGCCGGTGCACGCTCTGGTACGGCATCTTCCTTGGGCGGGTATTTGTCCTTGATCATTTGGGGAATCCTTCAAATATCATATCGACAAAATGCGAGGCGATATGGTCCTCTATCTTCGGGGAGAAACCGATGAACTGCCGGTGAACGGGTCGCCGCGACGAATACTGGTTTACGGTGTAAAGACCGAATTTCGGGTCTGTATTATGTACCGCCGCATAGTTCTTGTAACGGTCCGTCTTTCTGCCGCGTTTGCCTTTTTGCGGCACGCTCTGCTCTGTCGTGTATATCCAGTAATACGCACCTTTACGGAAGATACGGGTATTGTTGCTCCGACGCCCGACGATATCGACCCGCTTGGCTTCCCCCTTTATGCCGGCGGCCAACGCTCCCGTGTCATTCATCACCGGGTGCGTGAACTTCTTGCCCCAGCGGGAGGTGCGCGGCGCCCATTTTTCTCCGCCGCAGAAACCGCCGGAAGAAAAGGATATCTGAAACTGCTGTTTGGCGTACTCCCCGGCGACGGTGGCGAAGTCAAAGGCGTTGTTCTCCAGCCGGCTGGCCATTGCAGTCGTCCATTTCCCGCTCACCCAATGGGCACAGAACTCATCGAGCGTTATCTTGGGCATAACCGAACCTCTCTTTTATACGTTTTACAATCTGTTGTACATCTTCCGGCAGCGGACGGGAAAAATAGGCATGCGCCGGAGAGAAGATCCTGCCGCCCGTTGCCAGACTTTCACGGAAGACCGGATCGACCTTCCCGATACATTGCCTGCGGGTTAATGACGACCGTACCGAAGCAAATCCGTCTGCGACAAGGAAACAGCGGCAGCCCCACTCGATAGGCGGGATCAGCTCCGGCGGGAATTCCGACTTGCGGAACGAAAGCCCTTCGAGCGACAGGTGCCACGCCCGGACGCGTTCATCGCCCTGCGTCATATAGGTCACGACGGTTTCGGCGTCTATGGTCAGCCACCACGCCGCCACCGATGCCGCGAACAGCACCTGACCGTTTTCTTCGGCGGCATAAGTCAGGTTGTAGCGTTCGCACAGGGGTTCATACGCGACGATATCCTCCGCGTGCGGCTCGTCAGGCAGCTCTTCCAGCAGGGCGTACTCTTCAGCGGCGGCGAAATCCACGAGGTTGTCGATGGCGGCGACGAGGATGTCCCGCTGCTGACGCTCTCTCTCCGTAGTGAACTCGTTGTGGCCGCGCAGAATATCCAGCGCCCGGTCGAAGTCCAGCCGCAATCCGGTCAAGGCCCGGTCTATGAGAAACGAAGCCCTCAGAGTGATGATATCCCCGATGATGTCCCGGCGCTCGGCCTCATTCTCCCAATTAAATATCAGCCGGCGGAACGCCTCCCGAATCACCTCATACTGCTTCTGCGTATCACTCTTTTCAGCCCCGTCTGCCATGATGTCCGGGAGCGGAAGCCGGGCCGTCACTTCGCTCCCCGCAGAAAATTTGCGACCTTCACACCTCTCGGATGCCCGTAACGCCGGTAATACTCCTCGTCGGACATGATGTGCCGGTCGTTGCTGCTACCACCGACCGACACGCCTTCGGAACCGCCGTAAACACCCTCCGGCATGACATTGAGCTGCCTGCCGACGTTGATGCCGAACTCTTTCTCGATCTCGTCGGCCGCTACCTCGTACTTGTCCGTGATGAGCGAGTAGAGCTTGATGCGGTCCTCGTTGCTCATCTCGATACGGTTGGAGTACCGGAACTCAAGTCCGGAGGGGACATAGCCCATGGCTACCAGCCGGGGAAGCACCTGCTCGTTCATCACGTTCTCGATGTAGCGGCGGTAAACCTCGATGCGGTCGCGGAAGATGTCCTGATGCGCCTTGGTTGAGCCCACGTAGGACTGCATGCCGCCGGCCATCGACTCGCTTCCCAGCACGAGATTCGAGACCTCCTTGTTCACGAAATCGATAAGTCCGGTATAAATCTTCTCCGAGTTGGACATCGTGAAAGTCTTGATATCCACCTCGTCCTCGATGCCCGTCACGACCACTTTGTTCTGCGCGGCGTTGGCGATTTCGTTCGCCAGCCGTTTGCGGTCGGCGTTGCTCTCCGAGACCGTCTTGCCGTGGATGATGGGCTGCCCGTAAGTATGGCTGAAATTCACGTAGTTGGCGACCGTGAATTTCTTTGCCAGAATGAGCGGTGTCGTAGCCGAGAAGAGCCCCAAGTCCCCGGAATTGACAAGAATATAATTCCTTTCGTAGACCGCGTGGCGCAAATCCCAGTGCGGCTCCCAGATTCCCTGGCGTTTGAGGACGATGCGCTGGTCTGCCAGCACGTTGCGGCGCTCGATGCTGTTCACCTCGGCTATCTTGCCCGTTTTCGGGTCTATGTCAGGCATGATTTCCAGCAAAGTATATCCATAGAGTTTGGACTCCACGATACCCTTGATGATCTTGTCGAACTGCGACCCCTGAATCTTCTGGGTCTCGGCCACGTCCTTGATGTACTTGCCCTTCTCGTTCACACGGGCCAGCATGTAGCGGTCCCCGAGAATCTGGCTTTCGAGGGTCTCGATGACGGCACGGATATGCGCATCCTGCTGGATGCAGGCCTCGTACAGGTCGATGAGCCGCGACCGGTCATCGAGGATACATCCGAGCATCACATCCTGCCGCGAGGAGCGGTAGCGGTTGTCGCGCTCGATCTCGCGGACATATTCCTGTATGGTCTTCTTCGAGGTCCGGAAGATACTTTCCAGAAGAAAACCGTTGAATGAATTGTCGGATGTCGTCATTTGCCATTACTTTTACCTAAAGAGTAGCGGCATTCCCCGACGAAGGTTTTGCCATAAAAAATATATATGGGGAAGGCGGATTTTAGGGTTTGAAATTCAGACGGAAAAGTTGTATTCAAATATACAGGTTTTACCTCCTTTTTGTGCGCTAATCATCTAATAATCAATGCAAATAATTTAGTCTAAATCTGAAAATATATGCCACTTTATTACTATCTTTATAACCGGAATATATATCTTTGCATTCAATTTTTAACAACTTGCAATATGGAAAAGAACAGAAAATGAAAAACGTTTCGATTCCTTGCCGGCTGGTCCGGTACAAGGAATTTCCCGACCTGCTTTTCGGAACATCGCAGGACGGAGGCGGACCGTATTATTTCGATGCCACGCATTTCATCCTTAGCCGGGGTGATGGGCGGCGGCACAATGTCCGGGAGTTCCGTGTCGCTTTCCACCATTGGATCGCGGCACTCTCCGGGATATACGGAATAGACACGGAAAACCTTGTCGTCCGCGATGAAGCGTCGGGGCACTTGTTAATTGATGAATGTCTGGCTCTGCTGTTCGTCGTCTACATCGACCCCGCTTTCGGTGCCTACATGCTCGAACGCCTCTCGGAGATGCTGATCGACGGTCTATCTGTTTCGGACACGTGGCTGGCAAAAGCTGCCAGCCTTAGATTTACGCGCGAGGAATTAACTGAAATTTTTAAGAATTATGAGACGAAGCAATTTTAAGCGGCCGAAGACGGTACTCGTCTTCAACGGGGCACAGGTCCTCGTCGCTGTCATTCGCTCGCTCCATAGCGCGGCGGAACTGACGAAAGGTAACTTACAGGCAATCTCATTCTGCTGTACGGGCAAGTATGTCTGCAGCGGCGGGCTGTATTTCCGGCACCTGCACCCGAATGTCGAGGTGGGGCTGGACGATCTCGACAACCTGCAGTTGCAGGAGTACGACGCACTGTGCGGGGAGAAACGTACTTACTACTCGGTACGGCAGATGGCGCACAAACGGGAGGCGCGTGGGAAGAAGAACAACGATAATGAACAAAAAAAGAGATGAATATGAAGGAAAACAGAAATGTACCGTTCCGTGACACGACCATCCGTGTGGCGCGGAACCATGACGGGATGCTGCACATCTCGGCGGACGACGTGTGCGGCATCCTCAAACGGGATGAACTGGTCAAGAAAGGCGGAATTGCGGAGATATGTCCATCGGCCATCCGTATGCCGCTGCGCAAGGGCGGACGTGAGCTGTGGGGATTCCGCCCCTCCGATATGAGACGGCTCCTGCAGGCTGTACGGAAGGAGAGTATTTTACCCCGCGACCTGTTCGACGATTTGGAGGCTTGGGGCAACCAGCTGTTCGAACTGGAGGCCGGGAACCTGCATTCGCAGCGCTCGGTGGACAGCGTCTGTCATTTCGCGGAGGATTTTCCCGTGACATTCCGCCGTATCGGCGACAAACTGATGGTCAATGCCACGCAGATCACGATGCATTACGGCAAGATTCCGTCCGAGTGGCTCCGCATAGCCGCCACCGACCATCTGCGGCGCGAGCTGGCACGTACCGGACAGACGGACCGTTACGAGTTCCAGCTTTTCACCACGAGGGGACGGGGCAACGGTGCCACGTGGATAGAGTCGCCGCTGCTTGTACCGCTGGCCCGCTGGATAGCACCCGACACGGGATTAGCGGAGTGGTGCGAGGAAAGAATCGGAATATTGGCGACCGGACACGCCCGCCGTAAGGCATCGCGTGGCGAAGCCGTGCATGCCGAGCTGCCGTGCCTGACCCGTCCGGTTCCGACAGACATAGACGGTGCCCTTTCGCAGATCGACGAACTGCGCGGCGTGGTGCGGGAATTTGCCCCCAAAGCCGCCTTTTATGACGAGTTCGTCGAAAACCGGGAATGGTTCAAGAGCACGCGCATCGCCGACGAACTCAACACCACGCCGCGCGACCTGCACCGCTTTCTTCAGGAGGAGGGTGTCTGCATGTACAGCAAGCAGCAGTGGGTCGTGCTGGCCACCTACCGCTCCTGGCAATGCGATGTCCCTTATACGTGGGAGAACGACCGGGGCGAGGTCTTCACCTTCGGTTCCCGAAAACGCTGGACTCCGGTCGGCCGCGAATGTATCATCGAGTTGTGGAGGAAGAGACACCCTGAATACCGTTGAGTATGGAGACAGCTTTACAACGCATCATCCGGAGAACAGGGCGCAAGGCGGTGGAGTGTCGGTGCGCCGCATGCAGGGCACAATGCCGCACGCCGTGCCTCGGTACGCCCGAGGATATCCTGCGCATTCTGAAAGCCGGTTACAAGGAAAGACTCTCGCCCACACTGTGGGGCGTGGGACTGGTTCTGGGGCGTCTCCCGTACGCGGTGCCGATGGTTCAGGCCCGGCAAGTGGACGGGTATTGCATCTTTTTCCGGAACGGGCTGTGCGAGCTGCATGACGCCGGTCTGAAACCGACAGAAGGCAGGCTTTCGTACCACACCATCACCAGAGAGAACTTCAAGTTCGGACACTCGCTCTCATGGAACGTCGCCCGGGAATGGCTGGATGAAAGAAACGCAGCGCTCATCGATGAGATTGTCCGTCTGATGGCGGAATAAGAAAGGAGCCGGAGGGCAAATGCATTATAGTATCAACCCGTTAGTTCCTCGCATACCGTTTGCCTTCCGACTCTGTCTTAATTCATACTGGTTGCAAACAATTCGTATCAGGTGGCGCTAACCTTTTCCAAAGAACCATTTGATAGAGACAGTATGAAATTGAAGAAAAGAATGACCTTCGACGAGATGGCATCACATCTGGTCGAGAACACGGGCAAGGTGGCGAACCGGGTAACCGTGGGCCGCTATGCCAAGAAACTGGGGTACACCGTCTACAAACCGATGATCAACCGGAAAATCCGGCATTGCTATCTCAACGAGGCGATACGGGAAGAGACGGAGGATGTCAAACAAGAAAATTCTAAGGAGGAGAACAAATGAAAAAGGAACAGGCTTATTTCTACCGGGCATACAAAGGCATTGCCATGGGATTCGGCGCGTACGAAGCCATCTTCATGGCATATATGGCGGATCTCGACCGGCTCAGGATGTCGGGAGCGGACCCGGTGTCCGGACTGAACGTGCATATGGGCGTTACCGGAATGGGGCGGCGCACTTTCGAGCGGTGTGTCCGGAAGGCTGTCCGCATGGGACTGCTGGAGAGGATTCCCGTGGACGGCAGGTACGACTACGTGTGGAACAGGACGGCATACGACAGACTGGTGGAAATCGTATCGTCCAATGCGAGTTACACGGCTCTGCGGGAGTTCTGCGACAAGGTGTTCGCTACGGATGGCAGGACAGTGTCGTCCATTACTGACAGTGAGGTGAGGGCATTGAAGAATACCCCTTTCCCGACATCGGGGAAGAGGTAAGGATCGGAAGTACCTTCTGACAGCAGGAAAACGTCGAGTCATCGGCGTTTTTTTTGTATCCTGCGGTTAGGTCCCGACCTTCCCGTCAAAGGCGGAATCAGAAGTGTATTTTGTTCAGATGTATAGTTACCTTGTACTTTCGTACAAATATCCTGAACGGAAGGTTGTACGAAAATACAACGAGTACCAGATATAGTATAAGATAACAAGAACAGATAGTTGTACTTTTTTCTTTGAAGCAAAGAAAAAAGATACCAAAAAAGAAACAATAATGGGCAGACGGCAGGCGCCGTCTGGGGAAGTTTCTGTTTCTGGAAGAGAAGGATGCACGTGTTACCCGACTATAAACAACAGACAGGAACACCTTCCTTCCAGTATAACAAATCAAAACACTAAAAAACGCCCTTACCCTTTACAACGCCATCCTTCATGCCGTCCGGGATGAAGCGGCAGCCACGGCAAACCTGGTTCCAGCATATCGTAAAAAACAGCTAAATCCTGAAAACGGGCTGACCGGCCCGATTCTGAAAGTCTAAATAATACAAAATACACGGGCGTGAAGAAATAGAACCGGGAATTTTTTCCTATCTTTACTTTATGTTTCATTGACATGGCTCTGATGCCTTTTCACTCATAGGCCGTAATGCCCGGTCGCGGCGACTTTCTCGTTAGAAGGACCAACCTAAGCCGGGGTTGCGGTTTTCCGCATTCTGCCAATAAAGGTCGTTTCCTGCAAATGTCCCTGAATTTCACCCGTTAGCCGTACGCCCGTACAAATATCGCGTACTTTCATGCAAATACCTTGCACGCGGCTTGTACGAAAATACAATGAGCGCAAGATACAGTAATAAGATAACAAGAAAGCTTTTTTCTTTGGATAGAAGAAAAAAGATACCAAAAAAGAAACAGGCATAGCGGACGGCGTGCGCCGTCCGTTGAAGTTTCCGTTTATCTGGAAAAGATAACACTCATGTTACTCGAAACAGCTACACCACAAACACTTTTCTTCCCAGAAGTAAAAAAAAGAAGACCCATTATTTCCTTTTACGACCTCTGTCCATACCGCTTTTGCCGATCTCCCGGGTTTCCGCTACCACCTTGTGCCGCATGCGTAAGATCGACGCGAGGCATTCCTGCATGCTCTCTGCCGCCTCGCGCGTGGCGAAATAATTCCCCGCCGCCATACGCTTCCTGTCTCTGGGCTTGTAAGCATCCCGGACTTCGCAGATCTCGAAGAACTCGTTCAGGTAATAGTATACCTGTTCCCGCAGCAGACGGCTTCCCGCTATCTCCACGCTACGCAGATGTCCGTTCCAGATGACCCCCTCGGCGGCAAGCGCCCGGTCCAGCTTCATGCGGGCCGTGGAGCCGACGGGCTGAATCTGAACGTCGGAGGCGGCACCGGCCACCTCATGTGCCGAATACAAGGGGCGTTCCCCGGGGTGCATCATGCAGTACATGACCACACGCCCCTCGGCGTCTATCTCCTTGAAGACACCGATGACGACCTCCTCGCCAAGCGTGCTGAGCTGCACGCGTGCACCCTCCTGCGGTACATAGTCATTCCTCCGCAGACGGCAACGGCGCATGTCCCACAGCAGGCGGTGCTCGTTCAACAGGCGTTGTAGCGCTCTCTTCTCTGCCGATACGGCCGGACGGCAGTCTTTCAGAAGCATCACCACCTCTTCATCGCACAACGTCCCCTCTGCGGTACGCCGCACCGGGACGGCCGCACAACCGTCTGCAATATTGCCCACGACACCGATCTCCGATGTCATGCGGTTTACAATGGCTCCGCCCTTCCGGATCTTATCGTGCAAAGGTGTATCTGCCTTACAGGATTCTGTCTGTTTCTCTATTTTCGATTCCATATCAGGTTTCCCGATCCTCATATAGTATGTATGTAAACGGGATGATTCCACAAATATATATATTATTCATCAAAGAACCGGGCATGCGGCAACCAAAACTCCGGTTTTTAATATAAATAAGCAAAAACCGCGCAAATAAGTCAGATATTGCCTATGTATAAATAGTCTGTATATCGGATAGTACGCTAAAATACAGATTTATGTATCATCGGCATAATCTGACCTCATTACACTACGTCCTGATACACAGCCGCACACCGCAAAACAGTCATCTGAGATCGCATTGCTTTCCTGATTGTGGAACCGTACCGGAAATCTGTATATAAATGCCCGCATGAAAGCGCCCCTCGAAAATAGGGGCCGGTGAAAAACGACGGAAAGTCTGTATATATCCGAAAACCGTCAGACGCAGGAAGGACAAGAGAATAACCGACAAGACAGACCTGTAAACCCATATATATTTCGCCTCCCGCTTACAGTTTCAACGCCGGAAGGACATTCTGAGCCGTTTTCAGAAGTCGGACTTGGAAAAACGGCCCGAGGACAGAGACCGAATCCGCACCGGCAAGGACACCCTCCCCAATCTTTTTAATTTTATTACTCCGTTGAATATCAATATATTATAATGTTTACTTTGTACAAAAGTAAACCTAAAACGGTGCTTTGTCGTGTCTGCACTTACAAATTGAAAGCGAAAAAATATGATTTTCCGTAAAACGCACTTTTACACTATTACATTACGATATAAAACACTATAAAACAGTAATTTATGAAAACTTTCACTTTGTTATATTCGTTGAAACGGGCTTTTTTCGACTTTTGCAAAAGAAAAAAAATTTTCGTCTTTTTATAAATCATTATAAATCAACAATTTGCAAGAGACACTCGCGCGTAGACGTACCATATTGGGAAAATCGAGTTTTTAAGAGCGACACAAAAATTTTTTTGCTGAAAATTTTGGAGATTGGAAAAACGGTTTTATAATGCAGTGTACTCGAAAGCCAAACAAACGGCAATCAAGTACGGAGAAAAACGAATGAAAAAATAAACAGTAAAAAACAGATTTAAGAAACAGAAAAGACAGACCGCCGAGAGCGAGAAACAAAAAGCCCTTTTTGTGGGAAACCTATTTTTGAGGCTTGGAAAATCAAAAATTCGTCCGTGCGTTTCGGAACGCTTAAATAGGGTGTTAAATAACCACACCGAGCGGAACTACAAACCAATGTAGCAAGTCGGAACGGCTAAAAACGTGTTTTTAGACCGCATACGCAAAGCACGCAAATTTGGGAGTGCGAGAGTCGTATGGAAAAGAGAGGCGATAGAATAATGCCATAAATGCGCCCTTGTGCGCTCGGAGATAAAAATCGCTATGCGGTAAAAACTATCCGCACGGAAACTTGAGAAAAGTGTATGCCAATGTTATGCACATAATCACCAGCCGTAACCGCTCGCAAGTTTGCTGCCGAACTGGAAAAGGTTCGGGACGTGCCAGAGAAACGTCCTGCCGAAATTGGAGTACGCAGGCGCAGAGCCAAGACACGGGAGAGCAGAAAGTGTGCAAAATCACGATATGCCATAATTACGCTCATTCGGATAGCCTGCTATGGGGTACGTTATAAGGTGCGACAAAGTTACGAAAAAATTTGCCGTGCAGGGTGAAATGCACGGCGAATTTTGGGCACGTGGCAGGAAATGCCACACTTTGCGCTACGGTGCAGAGTTCGGGGTTCGATTCCCCGAGTGCCCGCAATGCGTGATTTTGCGCAGTAATTGTTTAATTCAAATCATTATGGCAACTTCTAAATTGAACAAGGAACAGTATGCAAACCTCAGTGCGTTTGCAGGTATCATGTTGGTTTACAACTCGGTAAACCGCGACGGTGAAACGGTGCAGACCGGTCAGCACTTTTTCGGCAAGGACTTCGAGCCTGCCGACAAGTCGGACGATGAGATTTTCCGTGTGCTTAAAAACATGACCGCAACTATTTGGCACACCATTGCGGAGGAGAAGAAACTGCGTGCCGATGCCGACGGTATCCGCTCGAAATTCCGTGCCACCACTCCGGCGGAAATCATCATCTGCGACAAGTCGAACAACCGTATCAAGCACTACGACCTGACGGACAGCGTGTGGGCACGTATCGGTCTTGTGCCGACCAAAGTAGACCTCGAGAAGTCTAACCGCGACTTTGCCAAGACAATCCACGCGGCGGCAAAGGCAATCCGCAACGCCATGAACTTCGCCCCGAACCTCGCCAGCCTCGAGAAAGCCGAAAAGACCGCCAAGAAAAACGGCGCCAAGGCAACGGGCAAGGCTGAAGGCGAGGCAACGGCGTCCGCTATGCCGGAAACGGTAAAAGAGGCGGCATAACGCCACGCACAACGTAAACAATCTGCCGGAAACGGGCGGACACACGCAGGCATAGTGTCGTAAAACGGTCTCTTTGCCTGCCTTTTTCGTATCTGCCGACGAAGGGCGCATATACGGTGTATGCCGGAAATGCGCCCTTTCCGTTTCGGGCGAATGACTTGGTAACGTGATAGGCGAAAAGAAAATTCCGGCGGGAAATGCTGCCGGAGGTGTGCCCGTGCAGGAGGCGGAGTACACCGCAGACGACCTGAAGACCGCTTTGGAAGAGTCCGAGCGTTCGCTGCATGAGGCTGTATTCATTGCTCGCAAAGTGTGGGAAAAGGATTGCGATGCCGTGAAGTTCGACATCGACGACCTTGTGCAGATAGAATCGGCATTGCAGGAGATCTGCAACATCACCGCAGGAATTGACTGCGGGGACGACGGCGAGTAGCGATGTAATGCGCACACGGGCTGCATAAACTGCGGGGCGTGTGCGCATTTTCTTTCGGGCATTGATATACACTGTGTCAGGATTGTACCCTGAAATGCCCGCACTTTTCTAAAATTCCCTCCGATATGACTTCCTTGCGCCGTGAGGCGTTGTGTCCACCTTGTACATAACACGGTTAAGCACGGCTTGGCGTTCAGCGGAACCGCCTGCCGTGCTTCCGCTGTTATCCCGTGTAGGGAAGCGGAGAACGAATGTGCCAACAATAAAACAGAATAAATATGATCGAAGTGTTTGACGCAAAACGTACCCGCAGTTACGGGTGCTTTGCCAGTTTCAAGGCTGCCACCGATACGCTTGACAGCCTCGCCGCAACGGGACAACTCGGAAGAGTGCCCGCCGTCAGTGTAGCGGCGTATCATGGCGGCGTATTGCAGCGGGAATATGAAGCGGTGTCCGTCGGCGGGAAATGGCGTGTGCCGAAATCCCCGAAAAGGCGGATGCCGGAGCCGAAACCTACCCGTGGGAGACGCCGGCGGAGATGGTACAAGGAGTACGCCACGGCGGAGTTGATGTTCCGCGAGGGATTCCCCGACCACCTGAACCGCAGTTACCCGCTGTCGGCGGACAGCCTGAGACGGTGCAACCGGAAATGCAGAATCTATATGTTATAATGAAATTATAATGAGTATGAAAACATTAGCAGATGTAAAACGGAGAATGACGCTTGGCTCGAAGTGGCGTTGCGTCCAGTTGTTCGAGGGCGGAGAAGACCTCGGCGTGCGTGAGGTCGGCAAGGTACAGAGTAATGCCGTGGCGTTCCTCAAAGCAGACGGGAAACTGTCGTGGCTGTGGTGGCCCAAGGCAAAGGACATGCAGGTGGAAGACGATGCTTTCACCATATTCCAGAACGGGATTCCCAAACTCAGGTACATCTATGCCGGATAGAGTTTTGGGAAAATCCATGCAAAATAATACAAACTAATAACAACTATGGGGGCGGAATGCCCCTATGCTTTTATAAACGAAGAGTGATTATGCCAAATTGGTGCTATACCTCCTATGTCATTACAGGTAATGCAGAAGACGTGCACGACCTGTATGAAAAAATGCGGTCGCTGGAAGAGCGTGAGCAGAGCCTTGTCGAGAACGGTTTCGGCAAGACATGGCTCGGAAACCTCGTGGTCTTGCTGGGTGAAGACTGGAAAAATATTCGCTGCCGCGGCTGGTGGGAAAATCTGAGCAAGGACTGCGATGACGGAGCGTTACGGCTCGACGTTATGAGCGCGTGGTGCGAGATGGCGGAGTTCCGCAGGTTCATCTGCGGGAAGTATCCCTCCCTTGAAGTCTATTTCGTGTCCGAGGAACCCGGCATGGGCATCTACGAGACCAACGATGCCGATGGCGAGTATTTTCCCGCACGGTACTATTTCGCCCGACCGGATGACAGCGAGCCGTACGAGTACGAAGAGGAAGAACTCGAGGAGTTCCTCCGCGACGTGGGCGACTTGCTCGGCAAGCGGCTGTCGAACGCACAGGAAGCCGTAGATGCGGTCCATGCATTCAACAGCCAACGGAACGAAATTGAAGAACTTGCCGAAATCAAGGTCTACAAGGTTGTAACCGACAGGTAAGGCTGTACCGGAGGACGACAGCCGGGAACATGAGGATGCCCGCATTGCAATACGTGAATTTGAATATGCAGAAGAGAACGAAACAGAAAATATTATGGCAAAAATAACGGATAAACAGATCGATGCCATCAATGCGATGTGCCGGAACGGCTTCAGTTTCGACCGGTACGACTTCGCGGTGCTGGGTGAAAAGTGTCTCTCGAAGACAATCACGCTCGTGGAGGACGAGATGACTGTTCAGGTCAAAATCAACTGGCAGGAGGAGACCGTCGAACGCACGAACGGTTACGGTTGCACCGTGCCGACCTTCACGGGCAACGTGATTCCGCAACTGCACTGCGTTGTATGGCACAAACCAGCCGGTGCGAATTGTTGGCACAGTTACGGGCTGGGGAAATTCCGCACATTCCCGGACTGGGTCTCCCCGAAGCGTCAGATGAGCAGGCTGTGCGAATTGACGGAACTGCTCACTGACGACCTGATATGCGAGATGCTGCCGGAGAGAGAGCGTGAAATGCTCCGGCAGAAAACCACCCGGAATAATCAAACGAAAATATAAACGATTATGAGTCATTTTACAGTAATGGTCATCGGCGATGACCCCGAGGGGCAGTTGGCCCCTTTCGATGAAAACGAATCCGTGGAGGAGTACTGTACCGGCGAGGTGTCGGAAGAAGAGAAGCAACGGATGCTGGATTTCTACAAAAGGGAACACAAGTCCCGTATCCGCAGTTTCGACAACTGCTACAAGCGTTACGGCGAAGACTGGAACGGCAACCGCTGGCGCAAGGACGAGAACGGCATCTGGCGTGAGTTTTCGACCTACAATCCGGATTCCAAGTGGGACTGGTACGTGTTGGGCGGACGTTGGAGCGGAGCCTATATCCGCCTGAAAGAGGGCGCGACAAGCGGTATCAAGGGCGAGCCGGGCGTGTTCGATAACGAGCCGGGCTGGGATGCCGCCTTGAAAGGCGACATCGACTTCGAGGCGATACGCCGTGACGGAGAAGAACGCGGGCGCCGATGCTACAGGGAGGTTGCCGCGAAATGTGGCGGCACGATTCCACGTCCTGAGATTATGTGGGACACGCTGCTGCATGACAAGAGATATGCCGGTCTATCCATCGAGGAGAAACGGACGATGTATCATGCGCAGGAAGCCGTCAGAATCTGGGATGCCGCGGGGTTCGACGTTCCCCTCGTCGGACCTGAGATCGAGGATTTCCAATGTACTGAGGACGAGTATGCCGCACGCTGTGCCAACAGGGCATTCGTGCCGTATGCAGTAGTCCAAGACTGTGAGTGGTATGCCCGCGGTGAGATGGGCTGGTGGGGCGTCACGACCAACGAATGTTCCGAAGATGAGTGGAATGCCAGGGTTTGGGGAATGGTGAACGCCCTGCCGGACGACACGCTGATCTCTTTTTATGACTGCCATATCTAACTGATTACCCAAGAAAATATGAACGAGAAAGAAATGGAAGACAAGCTCTTCGAAGGCATAAACGCCCAAATAGCGGCCTATGGCTATGCCATTGTCGCCTGCTGCCCTGAACAGGACGTGGACACCCCCTCGGTGGAAAACCCGTTCCGTCTGGTTTATCCCTGTAATGCCCGCTCCTCCCTGAAAGTGAAAATCGAGAGGGCCGGGTTTCATGTCGGCGACGCCCGTCACGAACGTCGCGGCTATATCCTCGGTCTGCGGGTAAAAATGTATTGACGGTTATGGAAGAGAAGCATAAAATCAACGAGGTAAAAGGAGTCATCATCAGCCGTGCCCTGCTCGACGAGTATGGGTACGACGGCGATATGCCCACCGACGAACAGATGCAGGCCATCGGTGACGAGTTGCTTGAATACTGGGGCGTCAGCGACGGTTTCAAGGATGCCCTCGCCAGTACGATGGAGAACATGTTCGGGGTGAAAGCAAAAGATTAGGCCTATGGAAACGAAGAAACTCACCACCCACCAGCGCGGCGTCATCCTGCGCGGTATCTGCGGCGGGACTGCACTGAAAGGCAAGTCGCCGCAAATTTCTGAAAACAATACCGTCATCACCTGTACCGGAGAGCTGGAGATTTGGGACATCTGCTGCATCAGCAGCGATGCCGAAGCCTTCGGACTGAAAGCGGCATTCGGTCATGACGGGCACACGAGAATCACTTTCACCCCCAAAGAATAACCGGTATGAAATCGTATTACTATCTGGACTACCTGCACCGTGAAATCTTTCTCGAAGAGGAGGATATTCAGGCTGTGCCGGAATCAGGCAGGGCGGACGAAGCCTGTTCTGCCATTGCCGAAAAGCCGTATGTCATGGAGCAGTTCATGGCAGACTCTTTCCGGACACTCAAAGACGCGGTCAGCCGCCTGCGCGATTCCCCCGAGATAAAAAGCCGCCACGATGCGCTGATGTATATCGTGTGGATGGCGGCATTGGACATCAAGGAGCGGCGAACCCTACGTCATTGTGAAGCCAACATCAAGGTAACCCGTGAGGACGGGTTCGTGTGGCTGCTTGTGCCGGCGGCAAACGCCCGAAAGTTGTGGGCGGCAGATGTCTTTACCCTATACAGGCTTTATGACGACGACTCGGAATCCATGATCGAAAACGAGGCGGATCTGGAATCGACCATCGAGGGCGGATACCGGATAGGCATCGAGGTGGGGTTCGCCTCCGTAATGAACCATGCCGCCCAGCTGAAACAACGATAAAAAACCAGAAACAATCAAATAACAATTAAGAAGAAAGGTATGGAAACAACACTTTTGACACGGGAGAATGCCCACCGTGTGACCATGGTGCGGCGTGTAGACGCTCCGGAAAGCGAACCGGTGGCGTTTCATTTCAGGGGGAAGCGATACGGCTATTGCAGCTATGCCCATCTTATCGGTGATTCGGACAAGGGAGAAATTCTCTCTCCGGCGGATTTCAAGGACTGGGAAGTTATTGCGGTGGCGCACCCCGGGTATCTGGAAGAATATTTCAAGCAGGCGTGCAGTTCCTACAACCTCTCCTCTTTCTCACCCGACGAGCGGGGCGAAACGGACATCGCCTCGCACGAAAAGGAGCTGCATGAGGATTTGCAGTCGATGCCCGAGGAGCAGCGGGAACGTTACACGGAGAACTACAAACGTTATTTCTCGGCGATGATCGCCGCCAACAGCCGTTGTGCCAGTGCGATGATTACGGGACCTGCAAGGTTCAACACCGCCCGTAATGAGAAGGCTTGCAACAGCCACGCCAAGAGCGTCGCGGCGTTCCGTGAGTGGCGCGAGCGTGCCCTCGATTCGATACGCAAAGCCGCCGAAGCCGCCAAGCCCGAAGGGCAGCGTCTCGAAGAGGAGTGGCAGAAAGTCAAAGCGGACATCGATGACACGGCTGCCACCATCTGCGGCATCGACTCGGGAACCGTACGCGGTTACAGCCGTGCGCTGTTCGTCAGCAACCTCACCGGGCGGCTCTCCACGTATGTCAATCACGGGAACGTGGAGATTATCGACCGCGCCATCGCCCGTATCCGTGAATGGAACGGCAAGGCCAAGAAACCAGTCGTCACGGAGCGTCACTCCATCTTCAGATTCCCCGAGCTCGCCCGCAAGGTGCGTGAGAAGCAGCAGGAACGGACGAACCGCGGAAACCGTGAGGTTCCGTTCGAGAGCGGAAAGGTCGTCTATAACTTCGAGGAAGACCGCCTGCAAATCCTTTTCGACAAGATTCCCGATACCGAAATGCGCACGACCTTGAAGCGTAACGCATTCAAGTGGTCCCCGCGCAATCAGGCGTGGCAGCGCCAGCTTACGGTGAACGCCGTAAGGGCGGCGGAAGCACTGCTGAATATCAACCTCCAGGCAGCGTGAAACCATGAGATACATCATCGATTCACGTTACATCGACGGTGCGTGCCTCACGTCGATGTCGGACAACCTGCACAGCGATTACGGCGGCGAGACGCTGGAAGAGCTGCGCGAAAGGGAGCGGAACCCGCACCTGACCGCCGTGTCGCCCGGGCGTATGGCACTGCTCGTGAGACGCTATGCCCGATCGCTCTGCAAACCTTTCAGGGAAATCACGGAGGAACGTTATTACGAACTGCTCGACTGCCTGCCCCCGGAGCGTATGGGCAGCGGGTGGTTCTTCGTCGGAGAGCCTTACTACGGTGACCTGTACCCGTTCTGCTTCCGCTCGGGCGGCAGATTCTTCCACGCGGAGCGTTCCATACGCCTTTCCGATGCGGAAATCTCCCGTCAGATTCTGGATCACATGGCGAAAGTAAACCGCCGTTCCGCCCTCGTCAAGGGCACGCCGGAGGTGCGCTATATAGCATGGTACCGGTCGAACGTAGCCTACATTCCGTACTCGTTCATACTGGACGGGAAAAAGCGTTTCTTCCGGAGCCTCGCCACACGGACGAAGTCCGAATTCGACGATCGCCGGAACCGAAACGAGATGGCCGCCCTGCTGCGCAATTTGCGCGGGAACCATTACGAATACTGCGCTTTCTACTCCCGAAGGAAGGACATCTTCGAGTTCTTCGACTGGCTGCGGCAGAACAAATACACACTGGAAATCCAGGGCGCACTGTTCGACTTCGCCCCGGACCGCTCCTTTGTAGACTTTCATGGCAATGTGTGCGAGTATTCGGCTGCGTTCCATTATCGCGTCTATTCATGCGAACTTTTCATGCATATCATCAACCAACTGCGCACCGTGAAGCGATGTCACGCTTGGCGCGGGGAAAAACAATGGAAATAATGGATACGCTCGATAAACTGCGCATCATCGAAAGTGATGCCGTACCCAAGGAGGGTGCGAAAATAGAAACCCTCGGCACCTCCATCAAACTCACACACTCCTGCGGCTGCGTGCTGGTGGAGCACTTCGCCTGCGGCACCCCGATGACAGTGCGCAAGGAGGAAAGTCCGGAGATATACGAACGGCTCCTTGCCGAAAGAAAATATCATATCGAACTCTGTAAAGAACATAATCCTGTATGAAATGGCACAAATTATCAGAACGGACGGGACACGCCGGGAAATATGCCCCGCTAACGGCACCGACTTCACGCTTGAAGAGATGCAGTCGATAGTCGGCGGATACATCGAGCAGATTGAACTGGACGAAGAGACGACGATGGTCGTAAACGAGGAAGGAAAACTTCTGATGTTGCCCTTCAATCTTGAGGCGAGCAGGTTGTTCTACTCCCACCATCTGGAATTGGGGGATTTCATCGTCGGGAATGTACTTGTATGCAACAACAATCAAATCAGATAAAATGGACAAAGAAAAAACAAAAGCGCTCAGCGAAACGCTTGAACGCTACAAAGAACTGCAAGAGAATAACAATGTGACCCTAATCGAGTTTCATACCTCCGACGGGCATAAGCACGGTATCGGCAATGCCGCTGCCATCAAACTGCTGCTCTCGGTGGCCGTCATCGAACTGGAACGCCAGCTCCGGACCGCACAGTTCGGCAATGTCCCCCCGCAACTGGAACAGAGCCGCGAGTACAAGGCCGCCAAGCAGTTGGAATACGCCATGAACGACTTCGGCTTCAAGCCCGAACGTTTCGCCGAGGCTCTGCCTTTCTTCCACAAGACTCTGGAACAGACCTTTTTCAGAACCGTAAAAGCCTGCATTCTTGCCATGGCGGAACGTGATTCTCGCCATATCGATGACCGTAACCGCGCTTCCTACGAGATGTGCCGGATACTGGCTCCCATGCTGGAAGATACCCGTCAGCCTTTTATCTGAACAGGAAATCTTACGGACAATAAAAATCAAGACGAATGAGCAAATATGATTACATAAGATTCGGCGGCTTTGTCCTGTGGGCGGACGAGAGCACGGACACGTTCCGGAAAATGAAAGTCTGCCTGCCGGTAAAGGAGCCTGTCGAAGATGATACGGGCATAGAACTGATTCCCACGGACGAGGACAACCCGGAAGAAATAGCGGTCTCTTATCCCGTCAGGGCGGCGGAACTGGTTCCCTGGCTGGATTCGTTTCAGGAGGGGCATTGGAAAGCCCTGATGTCGGCGCAGGCAAACGGCGCAGGCACGGAGGTATTGCTGTCTATGCTCAAAGAAACCGGGCTCTGCCTGATGGAATGTATCTCCCTGATGCTACGCAGCAATGCCTGCAAGCTGTTCCCTGTACTGTGTCAGTTATTCCCGCAAGCGGAGGAAATGTTCGAGATCGTCACGTGGGACGACAAGGAATATTTCGCCCGGGAACTGACGCTGTTCCGTGGTACGAACGATGAGTACAACACGTTGGTTTCCGTAACGAGACTGCAAGATGTGCTGATCGGTAAAGACGGGGCACCCGTTTCGGACGAGGCGGAAGCCATGGACTGGAGAATCTGCTACTATTGCACGGACGAGGAGTTTCTGCTGCCGGAAGAGCGGCTTGTCGCCCTTGCGGAAGACGCGTAAGAGATCATCATGTACAAACAACAACAATAGAAGAAATGAAGAAAAACAAAAACAGACAGCAAGATACACCCATCACCGACACCTTCAAAGGATTGCTGCTCCTGTCGATGGGTGTTCCCGTGGGGAATATACGCCCCTACCGTTTGAAGTCGGCACCCTCCTGCTTCGGCGGCTTCGAGCGCATGACCGTCGCGGCAGCGCGGGCATTGGGCGTGGACATCCCGAGGACGGAGAAAGAGAACGACGAAGTCTACATACGCCAGCTGGGCCCCGCCGTCTTCCGCGAATGGATGCCTGTCTGGATGTTCGAGGCGGCTTTCGAGCCGCTCCCCAGACTGAAGCGCGATGACCGTATCCGAACGCTTGCGGAGGAGATGGACAGCCACCACGTGGCGGGGAAGGCCCTGAACGAAAGATGTTACGCCCTGTCCGTGGAACTGCTTTCCGAGTGTGGCGGCGACCTCCGCATCGGAGCCGGTGATGAACTGGAATCCCAGATCTACATCCATGTCGAGGACCGTGATCCCGTGGAACTGGTCATCAGGGAAGTATCTCTCTGGGTCGACGGGAAAATCACGGTCAAGGGACACAGTTACTATACCGGCGAGGAATACGAGCAGGTATGCGAAGTCGAATCCGGCATGGATATCCTGAGCTTCATCCTCTCCCAAAAAAGTTTAGAGCAGCATGAATGAGGACAGGATATTACAGATGTTCTTCGACATCGGTCGGTGGACGAAAGCCATCGAGAAAGGTGTCGGCAAGGATATCCGCAAGGACCAGCTTATCCGGCTCTCGGAGGAACGCACCCGGCTGGCAATGGCCGATGCCATGCGCCGCGGCAGATACGAGATTTCCCCGCCCCACGCGGTGCGGATTCCCAAGGAGAACGGCGAGTTCCGCACGGTATACGTGAATGAGCCGATGGACCGCGTGGTGCTGAGCATCGCCAACGACCTCCTGTTCGAGCTGATGCCGGAGATGCTGCACCCCGCGTGCAAGTCCTACCAGACAGATATCGGGTGCGGCAGGGTCGTTACGGAAGTCAGCCGCCGGATGACAGAATCAGGCGGGGACGGCTGTCTGGGCTGGAAATCCGACCTTTCCAAATACTTCGACAGCGTTCCGATACGGTTCATCGACGAGGCGTTCGACAAGGTGGAGGCCCGGCACGGTCACTCCGCCCTGATAGACGTACTCAGGAAGTATTACCACTCGGACATCTATTTCGATGAGGACAACAGGCTGCAAAGCACGTATCAGTCCTTGAAACAGGGTTGCGCCGTGGCAAGCTGGCTGGCTGATGTGCTGCTGTACGACCTGGACGAGGAGCTGTCGCAAATGGACGGCTACTATGTCCGCTACTCGGATGACATGCTTTTTGTCGGCGGGGATTACGAAAAGGCGATGGACACGCTCCAAAGGCGTCTGGCAGAGAAATCCATGAGTCTCAATCCCAAGAAAGTGGAATATCTGACGGCCGATGTCTGGTTCAAGTTCTTGGGGTTCAGCATCAAGGGCGGCATGATCTCGCTCTCGTCGTCCCGCATCAAGACTTTCCAGCACGAGATCGAGCGGCGGACACTCCGCTGCCGGGATACGACCCTGACAAAAGCCGTGAATGCCGTGAACCGCTATCTGTACAAGGGAGAGTTCTGCTGGGCGACGCAGGTATTGCCGGTCTGCAATGTGAAGAGCGACCTCGACGAGTTGAACAAGTTCGTGATGGACTGCCTCCGAGCCGTAAGCACAGGCAGGCGGAAGATCGGCGGACTTGGATATGTAAAGACGAAGAGCGACGGTTGTATCGTCCGGGGACGGGGACGTCACGTGAAGACCAACCGCACCAAGACGGGACATGACATTCCGGGCTACCTGACCATAGGCTGTATGCGCAACGCCCTTCTGACCAGCCGGGCGGCTTACGACACGCTGGCGGCATCGCTGTAGACCATACGCCGGGCATACGGCGGACGGACGTGCGGGGCAGGATTTCAATGTTACAGGTCCGCATACCAGAACCATCGTGTATTCACCGGTCTATCAACCGGTGAATCCCATCCTGTTCTGGTTCGTACCTGTAAATATCGGATGGATAAAGGAATGTGCCGCCTGTCCGGCACCCGTCACGGAGCACACCGGGAAAGTTCGAGGAATAGATTTGAGCACCCCGCGTGTCAGACATCTTCTTTCCGAGTCTGAAGGCGACGGACCATCGCCTTCGGACTCGGCAGAAGACGCACACGCGGGCAACATCGGAAACATAAAGCCATGTGCCGGTATTATAAGAACTTTCATTTTTCTTTCAGCACAGAAATATGGTTCGAGAAATTACATTCCGCGTCCCGTGTCTGATAAGCCTCCGTAGCATCAATGCATCCCTAACGGGATTCTGTGATGCCACCGAGGCTTCCACACGGGAGACATCGGAGAAGTAAAGCTATGTGCCGGTATATTTTGAGAGCCATGCCCAGCACGGGTGGAACGGTCAAGGTCAGGATTTCAACGGTGCAGCTCTATAACTTGCGGCCAGTTCCTCCGTCCGGGCTATCACCCGGACGAGCGTCACGGACCAGCAGCAAAAGCTGCTCGCATCAGACGGTTAAAGCCATGTGCCGGCCTGAATGAGACCGCCGACAACAACGGTAGCGCAACCGGGTATTGCACGGGGAACTGCGTTCAATCTACAGTGTGCATACGGTATCCTGAGCCTGGGAGACTCCCAGCTTCAGGATACCGACACACTGTATTCATCAATACGATATAGCCATGCGCCATCGGTTTGAGTGCAAATCATTTGAAACCTAATAGTGAATATGAATAGCATATACGAAGAAACCCTCCGCGCTGTTGAGAACGGTGCGGGCTTCAAGGTGGACTTCCGCCGCCGGAACCTGAAAATCGACGGCCGGTATGTCATCGAGAACGGCCGGTATGAGGGGGAACTGGGGGTACCGCCTTCGTCAGAGGACGAGTTCTTCCCGAACATGGAAGAGCTGTACCGCCGCTACAAGCACTCCGTACCCTCGGAGCGCAGCGAGGGCAAGTCCCGCCGGTATTTCAGAGCCCTGCCGGAAAAAGACCTCGATGACGATGACATGCTCTACGGCGAGCGACGGGACAAGGCGCAAGTCGCCTTGGAGCTGTACCTTCTCTGCCAGATACTCCACGGCTTCAAGTGGAATCCCGAAACGATGGGACGCTGGTTCTGGCAAAGCAGGACAGACAGAGATTTGGTAATACTCCGTGAGTGGATCGAACCAGAGAATAATCAATCAACCATTTAACAATTTCAACATGAAGAAAAAACAACCAGAGAACGTCTCGTGCCCTGTGTGCGGGACAGAACTTACAATCACGGGCGGGAAAGCCACCGTTACGGAGGCCCCTCCGGCGAAACTGCCCGGAACGGCGAAGGAACGCATCGAGGCGCTCCGTGCCATGGGTATGGACGTGAGCCACCTTTTCGCCATGCAGGGTGCCAACGGTGGCGAGTGCATCGCCTCCAACAAGGACGGTCATCTGACCATGCTTGATGACGACGACCCGCTTTTCAAGCTGATTGCCAGTCAGGGCGATGTCCCGAACCGCCGCCTGTTCCGCCGTTGGGTCATGGCGCAGATGTTCCATATGATGACGTACACGGACTGTCGCTCCGGCAAGCCGATAGGCGTGACGGAAATGATCCACCGTCTGGGCTATGAGTACCAGTGGAGGATGCTGCTGGACGAGCTGCACGCCCAGATGAAGATGGAGGAACGTGATCCCGAGAACTTCGCCGACCGCAACCGCTGGTTCAACGCCGGGGTGGTGTACGCGATGGCTGAGGACTATGTGTGCCGGCTCAAAGCACGTATCGGCTCCATGAAAGTCAAGAAATGCAAGGGCGTTCCCTACAAACGTGTCGGCAGCCGCAATGTCTTCGTGGAGGATATGGAGACCAAGATTTACCAGCCTCTGCAAGCGGCTCTGTACGGTATCCGGAGAGCCAAGAACACCGTACAGTTGCACAGCGCCGCGAGGAAATTCAACGGGACACGCGTCAAGATGCCGTACGATACGCCCCAGTGCAAGGCATGGGTCAATGCCTACAAGGGTGCCGGAGCGTTCTATACCGCACAGAATCTCATCCGTTTCCACGGCTGCACGGCTGTCAACGACAAGGGAAAACGTCTGGACAAGTACCAGTCGCTGGCATTCCTTACGGCAAAGGCCGAAGCCTACAAGGACGGCGAGGGATGGCGTATGCTGGCCGTGCTGAAGAAGCTGCTCGACGACAATACCATCGACATCAGGAAGAAGATGGCTGAGTGGCGTAAAAAGTAAGACGCTCCGTCCGACCGCCTGGCAGGCGCATGGTGTGAGGGGCCGGCAAGAATCAGTGCTCACTTCGGGACTCGATGCTCATCTCTGCTAACGTAAGATGAGCATCCTTCCCGAAGTGTCTACATCGAAAACGATAGAGAAATGCCCCGCGAAGGCAATCACGCCTCTATTCTAATCAAAATGACATAATCCTTTATACAATGAGCAAGAAACAACTACGACGCAGGGCATACCTGCTGCACCGGCTACGCAAACAGGGTATCCGGTGCCTGACTCGCTGCCGGACCATCTTCTATCCTTATGGGGAAGACCCTAAATCAGTGCCGTATATATGCAGTCTGATAAGCGAGTTCCATTTCCATGTTCAATTTGAAATACCCGCCTGATATGAACTCGGGAGATATCGCAACGCTGAAAGTGCCCTACAAGGGCTATCGTCGTATAGAGTTGCTGGAACGGCTCCGATACACCTGGCTGGTACGCATCTGTGAGAGCGGAAAGGAAATCGAAGTCTATGAAGACGAGTTCGAACTGGATTAACTGTTTACGGCAATGGAAGACGAAAGACAGGAAGAACGCATACCGAACTTTATCGGCAATGCCGTCATAATCCTCACAGCCAGCCATCTGGGCTGCGAGGTGGAGATGCTCGCCACCGCACGGGAGGTATGGCGCACGAAACGCCTGCCCGAGGCAGTGCTGCTGGGCAGGTACGGGAATGCCGCACGTAATGCCGTGGCGGCTGTTCAGAAGAGGGGGCTGGCAGAACAGGCGGACCGTCTCGGAGAGATATTTTACCGAACGGGGGAATTTCCTCCGCCGGAAGAGGATGACCCATAAAAATATAAGAACAACTAAGCCAATGAACCTGCATAATCAAATCGAATATAGCGGGCATCACATTAACATCTACTACGATGACGACACCGACCATGAAGAGCAAAAAGGATCTGACGATGCAGATCCAGCGTATCCGCGCCGTTCATGACTGCCACAGACTTTACGGTCGCGCACAAAATCTGGTCATTCGCTACAACCATAATATGAGTATGACCGAAGAGAACGACGCATTATGGCGAAAATACATGCGATGCCATTATCCTGACGGGACGGTCCGTCCCGATATGGACAGCATGGCTGCGCATTATCTGAAACTCATGAACGATACGAAATACCCGAAGACTGTTTATGCCAGATAACGAATCTATAATACCAAAGTATATGAATCTATACAAGCGAATCGAATATAACGGGTACCACATCAACATTTACTATGATGATGACGCCCGAAGCCCGCGTGAAGCGTATGACAATCTCGGTACGCTTTATACGGCCCACCGTCACTACCTGCCGGAAAAGGAGTTCGACGACCACTTCGATATCGACAAGGTTTTCGACGGACGTATCGGAGATTTCCGGGAATCGTTCCTGAAGGAATATATCGCCCTGCCTGTCTATCTCTACGACCACAGCGGCGTCACGATATCCACCTCGCGGTTCAGTTGTCCGTGGGATTCCGGATTCTTCGGCATCATCGCCGTGCCGCTGTACAAGGTACGCCGGGAATACGGGTGGAAGAACATCTCCGCGGAACGCAGGACGCGGATCGAAAGATACTTGCAAAGTGAAATCGAGACCCTCGACAACTACTACACCGGAGAGGTCTTCGGATACCGCATAACGCCGGAGGATGACGACACCGAAGAACTGGACAGCTGCTGGGGATTCTACGGCACGGACAGTCTGAAAGAGATGGAAGCCGAATGCAAACAGATCATCGACGGACTCAGCAGGGCGGCAGCATAGAACAAAAAATACTCACGATAACTGAAAATACAATGAAAACATCATACGGATTGGAATTTAACACGGTAACAGAAATCGATCCCGAATGGAGCGATTATGACAAAAAAGTAGCGGAATGCCACCTCGCCAACGCCGGTGTGGTCATCGTGGATGCGGAATACGGGCAACCGATAGACAACGAGTACGACCTTGAAGAGATCTACCGGATTCTCGAAAAAGAGAAGACGAACCATCCTAAAAATGAATGATATGGAAGAAAAACGGGATAACAGGGAAATCAGGGTACGCCTGCACCATATCGACCGTGGAAACTGCACGGAGGTGTGGGAGGTACAGACAGAGAAGAGCAACCCCGGTCGTTATCTGGGCCGCGATGACGGCTATGGACCGAAGGAGTGGTACACGCTCTGCGATGCCCCCTATGGTTATTGCGAACGTGACTGCCATGTGAGGGAGGACCTCACCATCATTATCTGCGACAAGAATTGGAACGAGGTGCTACGAGACGGAACGGACAGGGAGCGCTTTCCCGAAAGTTTTCCGTCGCTGGACGAAGCTTGCAACGAGGCATGGAGCAAGGTCGTAAAAGGACTTCCGCATGTCACGCGCAAAGGTTTCGGGCGGTGGATTACCAAACAGTCCTTCCTCCCGCTCAGCCAGACCGAAGAATTGAATTGGCGGGATTGCTATCATGAGGAAGAAGCGAGCGAGATACTCTCGCGTTTTACATGGATCGGCGAAGAGTACGCCATATTCAGAGTCACTCAGCGGCACACCAAATGCGACGCCCGATGGTACGAGTATTATGCCGGGAAGACGCACCGGCGGGAACACGAATGGTATGCCCGTTTCTTCGGCTACGAGTACCACGACCGGCATATCAGTGACGTACTCGGGACACTCGGCAGGCGGTGCGACGACATTAACCGTTCGGCGGTGGAGACCTGCACGGACCACTACTACGGGCGTACGGTTTCCCATTTTATGGACGAGTTCATCGGCTACGACCTGTCATATGAACAGGTTCTCGACGCCAAGGAATGCAGGCTGCGCAAGGTACGGGAGGATTATAACGAGGCGAACGCCTACTATTACAAACTGAAAGAGAACGAGGAGAGCATCCGAGGTACCGACGCACTGTTCCTTCTCGTGAGGGAACAAATCCGAAAAGCGAAGAAATAATGTCCAGGGTTTTACATGTGGCCAAAGTATGGCAAATCGAGTATAGATATCCGGGATTGTACGGTTGTGACGGTCAGGATGTCTTTTATAACATTCTGGAGATGTCGGCAGCAAGCCGAAGCCTTCCACGCCGAACTGGAGAAAATAGGGATGGATACGGACAGTTTCATCGCCGTACTGGACAACCTGATCAATGACAGTGACCAGAGCGATGCCTTTGTCCATGTATCGTGGTTTTAGAAAAATAAATAAACTAAAATATGGAAAATGAAAAGACAATCAGACCGGATGTAAATGCCGAAGCGACCGAAATGCTTGATTACATCACGGACCAGTTGAAACGGAATGGTGGAGAATGGGACCTGACCGATGATACGGGCACGCCTGTTATCTTCGATGCGGAAAAGTATGTATATATCCCGGATATCTTGCTTTCGAAAGATGGCACGCCTTGCGCGGTAATTCCGCTGGGATATTTCGAAGATGACACGATTCGCGCCATCGTGGATACGGTTTCCCTGTAATGTTCTATGACTATGCGACCGCAAGGAAACGGACTGGTAAGCCTCCACGATGAGAGCCGCCGGGAACGGGGCTTCTGCTGCATGAAACTGATCGTATTTCTCACAGAGGACGGCGTGGCGGACTGGGACGAATGGCACGGGGCACATCTCGATGCCGCCCGTGGCGAATGCAAATACCAGGCGCAATGCCCTATATAGTAGGCTCGGCAATGGGCGCCTTACCACCTTTCGGTGGTAGGTTTCCCATAGCCT